>Ga0116151_10000244_pt1 | contig 48594 bp, 50 predicted proteins | sample AD_UKC117_MetaG_FD_89893 | JGI IMG/M metagenome (GOLD analysis project Ga0116151, IMG submission 89893) | Active sludge microbial communities of municipal wastewater-treating anaerobic digesters from Hong Kong - AD_UKC117_MetaG | ecosystem: Engineered > Bioreactor > Anaerobic > Digestate...
GTCGATCACCGCGACATTGGTGATCCCGTGCTCCTTCGCGAGGTAGTAGGCGGCGCCGAGGCCGTGGCCGCCGGCACCGACGATGACCACGTCGTAGGCCGCCTTCGGCTCGCGGTCGGGCCATTGTGGGGTCCAGTTCTTCTGGCCGGTCAGCGCGCCCCTGATGACCTGGGCGAAGGAGAAATGCGTCATGGCGGGCCCCCCTGGATTGCCGGACCTCTATACTGGATTCGTCGCGGGCTGACGTGTACCCTTGCGTCAGTTTCGCGGTAGCTAGGCGGCAGGAGATCGTGGGTTGGCCCAGCTCAACGTCGGCCTCATCCTCACGCGCCGCTTCACGCTCTGCGCGCTCGGCAATTTCGTGGACGTGTTGCGCCTCGCCGCCGACGAGGGCGACCGCTCGCGGCCCATCCTCTGTGCCTGGAAGGTGCTATCACCGACGATGGAGCCGATCGCTTCGAGCTCGGGCATCGTCGTCCAGCCGGACGAGCCTCTGGGCGACCCGGCCCGCTTCGACTATCTCGTTGTCGTCGGCGGGCTCGTCGACGAGGTCGAGCGGCTGCACACCGACACCGTGCGTTTCCTGGAGCGCGCTGCGGCGGCAGGCATCCCGCTGGTGGGTGTCTGCACCGGGACATACGTGCTGCACCGGGCCGGGCTGATGGACGGCTATCGGGCCTGCGTCAGCTGGTTCCACCATGACGACTTCCTCGAGCGGTTCGACGGGCTCAAGCCGGTCTCCGATCAGATCTTCGTCGTCGACCGCGACCGGCTCACCTGCTCCGGTGGCGTCGCGGCGGCGCATCTCGCCGCCTTCATCGTCGAGCGCCATCTCGGGCGAGCGCGCGCGGCGAAGAGCCTGCACATCATGATCATCGACGAGGCGGCTGCGGAGGAGCCCCAGCCGGGCATGCCGCTCGCGCTCGCCACCGACGACGCGCTGGTGCGGCGGGCCCTACTCGTCATGCAGCAGTCTATCGACTCGCCGCTTTCGATCGGCCGCGTCGTCGTCCAGCTGGCAGTGAGCCGGCGCAAGCTCGAGCGGCACTTCCGCCAGGCGCTCGGCATGACGCCGCTGGAAGCCGATCGTCTGATCCGGCTCGAGCAGGCGAAGCACCTGCTCGTCACGACCGCGCGGTCCGCCACCCGGATCGCGAACGAGACTGGCTTCTGCGACCTGCCGCACATGATCAAGGTGTTTCGCGCCGCGGAGGGCATCACCCCGGATGTCTTTCGCCGTAGCGGTCGCGGTTCTACTGCGGTGTCGGCGCTTCCACCAACGGTCGGATCTTCCTGATCTCGAACGGCGTCGAGTCGTAGCGGCGCCGGAACAATCGGCTGAGATGCGAGGAGTCGCAGAAGCCGCACTCGACGGCGATAGCGGAGATCGACTTGTCGGTCACTTCGAGCAGATGCCGGGCGAATGACAGGCGGATGTCGAGGAACGCTGCCTGCGGCGACGTGTCGAGGGCGGTCCGGAAGTGCCGTTCGAGCTGACGCTTGCTGTTGCCCATCTGGCGCGCTAGCTCGGCGACGGAAAGGGGTGCGTCGATGCGCTGCTGCATGAGGAGCAGCGCCCGCCTGACCATCGGGTCCTCGGTCCTGAAATCCAGAGGAATTCCAGGCTGCGGCTTTTCCGGCCGCAGGGCGTCGTCGATGATCATGATGTGCAGGCTCTTGCTGGCTTGCGCGCGCCCGACATGTTTCTCGACGAGGTAGGCGGCGAGGTGCGCGGAGCTGGCGCCGCCGGCGCAGGTGAGCCTATCCCGGTCCACCACGAAGATCTGGTCGGAGATCGGCTCGAGCCCGTCGAATTGTTCCAGGAAGTCCGCGTGGCAGAACCAGCTGACACAGGCACGGTATCCGTCCATGAGTCCGGCGCGGTGCAGGAGGAAGGCTCCCGTGCAGACGCCGACGAGCGGGACGCCGGCCGCCGCGGCGCGCGCGAGAAAGCGGGTGTAGGTGGGGCCGATGTTGGGGATTTCCTCGAGCAGGCCCCCGACCACGACGATGTAGTCGAACCTGGCCGGATCCCCCAGGCGCTCACCCGGCTGCACGGCGACGCCGCAACTCGACGCGATCGGGTCCATCGACTCGGAGAGGATGGACCACTCGCAGAGGATCGGCCGGCTCCGATCCCCCTCGTCCGCAGCTAGTCTCAGGACGTCGACGAAGTTGGCGAAAGCGCACAGGGTGAAGCGCCTGGCCAGGATGAAGCCGACCGACAAGCGCGGCCCGCCGGCCCTGGGTCTTGCGGCCCTTGCGGGAAGGGGTTGCGATCCATGTCGGCTCGCGCCGGCCCCCGGCTTCATCCCTCGGTTGCTCCCCTGTCGTAGCTCTCATCCGCGATTGTCGCAAACATCCTGTCGGCTTCAAGCGGAATGTCGCATTGCTTTCGCGCAAGCTCCTGGGTCCCGAGGACACGGCGACACGGGCAGCGGGCTTCCGACCGAAAAGGCGCGGCACATGAGGGTCCTGGTCCCCGTCAGGCGGGTGGTCGACTTCAACGTCAAGATCCGTGCGAAGGCGGATGGCTCGGGCGTCGATCTGTCGAACGTGAAGATGTCGATGAACCCGTTCGACGAGATTGCGCTCGAGGAGGCGATCCGGCTGAAGGAAGCCAGGAAGGCGGATGAGGTCGTCGCTGTCACGATCGGTCCGGCCCAGGCCCAGGCGACCCTGCGCACAGCGCTCGCCATGGGAGCGGATCGGCGCTCGGCTCGCTGGCGGGCCTCGACGCCATTGGCGTCGGCCGGTCGATTCTCGTCGGCAAGCCGATGGCGCAGCTCCTGCTGGCGGAGAATTGCACTGTGACCGTCGCGCATTCGCGGACGCGCGATCCTGCGTCTACGGTCGGCGCGGCGGACATCGTCGTCGCGGCGGTCGGACAGGCGGAAATGATCAAGGGCGACTGGATCAAGCCGGGCGCAACGGTTATCGAAGTCGGCACGAGCCGGATCGTCCGCGACGGAAAGACGGCGCTGGTCGGGGACGTGGAGTTCGCGGCGGCCTCATGCCACGCGGGCGCTAAAACGCCGGTACCCGGAGGTGTGGGTCCAATGACGATCATGAGTCCGGTTCACAACACGCTCGTGGCGGCGCGCCGGCGCAGGGGCCTTCGCGGGCCGCAGCTTTGTTAGATGTCGGTGGTGCGTGAAGCTCAACGGGTGTCTCCGACGCGCGCTCGACCGGCGCTGACGGACATGCCGCCGATCGCGACGCTCGATAGATTGACCCTGCCACCCCAGACAGAGAAGGATTGAAGAGATGTCAGCGTTTCCCGAACGGGCGAGGGTGGTCATCGTCGGGCTCGGCGGTATCGTCGGCGCGTCCGTCGCGCACCACCTTGTCGAGCGCGGCTGGGACGACATTGTCGGCATCGACAAGTCAGGCATCCCGACCGACATCGGCTCGACCGCGCACGCCTCGGACTTCTGCTATGCCACGAGCCACGACTTCCTCAGCTGCTGGACGACGCTCTACTCCGTCGACTTCTTCGAGAAGTTGGGTCACTACGCCCGGATCGGCGGCATCGAGGTCGCGCGGGTCGGCGACGACGAGCGGATGAACGAGATCCGGCGCAAGGTCGACTCGGGGAAAGCCTTCGGCACCCGCGCGCGGCTGATGGAGCCGGCCGAGATCAAGGAGAAGTTCCCGCTGATCGAGGAGGACCTCGTCCAGGGCGGTCTCTGGGACCCGGACGCCGGCCTCGTCATCCCGCGCTCGCAGACCGTCGCCGGCAAGCTCGTCGACCAGGCCGAGGCGGCGGGCAAGCTCAAGGCCTTCGCCAATACCTCGGCAAAGTCGCTGATCATCGAGGACGGGCGCATCAAGGGCGTCATCACCACCCGCGGCACGATCATGGCGGACTACGTCGTGGTCTGCGCCGGTCTCTGGGGCCGGCTGATCGCCGAAATGGCCGGTGAAGATCTGCCGGTGATGCCGGTCGACCATCCCCTGACCTTCTTCGGTCCGTTCGACAAGTTCGCCGGCACCGGCAAGGAGATCGGCTATCCGCTGATGCGCGACCAGGGCAACGCGGCCTACATGCGCGACACCGGCGACCCGAAGACCGCCGAGGGCGGCCAGATCGAGTGGGGATACTACGAGGAGACCAACCCCCGCCTCGTGCATCCGCGCGACATTCTCGAGAAGGAGCAGGCGCGGCTCTCGCCGTCGCAGCGCGACCTCGACATGGAGCAGGTGATCGAGCCCCTGGAGCGGGCGATGGAGCTGACGCCGATCCTCGGCGAGCTTGGCTTCAACGAGGGCCATTCCTTCAACGGCCTCCTGCAGGTGACCACCGACGGCGGTCCGTCGATGGGCGAGAGCCAGAAGGTCAGGGGGCTCTGGTACGCGGTCGGCATCTGGGTCAAGGACGGCCCCGGCATGGGCAAGCTCATCGCCGACTGGATGACCGACGGGCGCACCGCGATCGACCACGCGAGCATCGACTACGCGCGCTTCAACCCGTTCGCGCTGACCGAGCGGTTCATCGAGGAGCGCTGCACCGAGACCGCCCGCAAGATCTACAACCCGCCGGTGCATCCGCGCGAGCCCTTCGACGGCGGGCGGGGGATCCGGCGCTCGCCGTTCTGGGAGCGGGAGAAGGAGCTCGGCGGCTACTTCATGGAGCTTGGCGGCTGGGAGCGGGCGCATGGCTACGCGGCGAACGAGCACCTGCTGGAGAAGTACGGCAACCAGGTGCCGGTGCGCGAGAACGAGTGGGACAGCCGGCACTTCTGGCGGGTGTCGAATGCCGAGCAGCTCGCCATGAGCGAGGATTGCGGCATCATCAACCTGTCGCACTTCCACATGACCGACATCGAGGGGCCGGACCATGTGGCGCTGATGGAGTGGCTGTGCGCCGCCAAGGTCGGCGGCGACGGCAACATCGGCAAGGGCATCTACACCCACTTCCTCGACGACGAGGGGATGGTGCGCGCCGACTTCACCATCTTCCGGATGCCCGGCCGCATCCGCATGGTGAATGGCGCCGACGCCGGGCCGCGCGACTTCCACTACATGCGGCGTGTCGCCGAGGACAAGGGCTTCGACGTGACGATCACCGACGTCGCAGAGAAGTACGTTACGATCGGCATCTGGGGGCCGAACGCGCGGGTGAACCTGCAGAAGGTGGTCGAGGACCCGGAAGGGCTCTCGAAGGAGAACTTCCCGTTCGCGGCGATCAGGCCCGTCCGGATCGCCGGCCGCGACGTCACCGCCTTCCGCATCTCCTACGTCGGCGAGCAGGGCTGGGAGCTGCACATGGCCTACGAGGACGGGCTCGCCGTCTGGGACGCGCTGCGCTCCACCGGCGTCACCGCGGTGGGGGTCGAGACCTACGCCAACTCCCGCCGGCTCGAGAAGAGCCTGCGTCTGCAGAACGCCGACCTGCGCACGGAGTACAACCTCTTCGAGGCCGACCTCGCGCGGCCCAAGGTCAAGGAGGCGGACTTCCGCGGAAAGGCGAAGCACCTCGAGTACCGTGCCCGCGAGCACCAGCCGGCGATGCTCTGCACGCTGGTGATCACCGACAACGTCGATGCGAGGGGCGTTGCGCGTTATCCGGTCGGCATCCTGCCGGTCATGGACCCGGAGACCGGCGAGACGCTGGTCGACGAACTCGGGCGGCGGTCCTACACCACCTCGATCGCCTTCGGGCCGAGCATCGGCAGGAACATCGCGCTCGCTTACCTTCCCTGGGCCTACTGCCAGGAGGGCCGGAAGCTCTCGGTCCGGTACTTCGGAGAGACCTACCCGGTCGAAGTCGTGGGCATCGGCTACAAGCCGCTGTACGATCCGGAGAATGCCAAGCCCAGGAGCTGAGTCTCTCTCAGATGCCCGGCGGCGCCTGCCGGATGCATCCTGCCACCACATGCTCGCAGACGGTTGCGGGCGCCCGGCCGCTATGAGTGAAAGCCATGATCGTTGACGACGTTGCCAAGTTGAGCCTCCTTGAAGACCGGAAGCCCGACCACGCGCTGCCGCGTCCCTTCTACACCGATGCCGAGATTTTCGATCTCGATCTGCGCAGAGTCTGGTACCGCGACTGGCTGTTCGCGATCCCGTCGTGCGAGATTCCGCAGACCGGAAACTTCGTCACCATGCAGGTCGGCGAATATGCGATCGTGATCGTGCGCGGTGCCGATGGCGTGATACGGGCCTTCCATAATTCCTGCCGGCACCGGGGCAGCCGCGTCTGTACCGTGCTGAAAGGCAGCGCACCGAAGCTCGTCTGCCCATACCACCAGTGGACCTACGAGCTCGACGGTCGGCTGCTCTACGCCCGCGACATGGGCCCCGACTTCAAGGCGGCCGATCACGGGCTCAAGCCGGTCGCCTGCGTCGATGCCGGTGGCGTCGTCTACGTCTGCCTCGCCGACCAGCCGCCAGCGATCGACGGCTTCGTCAACAGCGCGCGGCGGTATTTCGCGCCGCACCGGCTGAACGAGGCGAAGATCGCCTACGAGTCGACGATCGTCGAGAAGGGGAACTGGAAGCTCGTCATCGAGAACAACCGCGAGTGCTATCACTGCGCCGGCGCCCACCCCGAGCTGTGCCGGACCTACCCCGACCGGCCAGGCTTCACTTCCATGGACGAGAGCGGCGCGATCGAGCCGGCGGTGACCGCGCACTGGGAGAAGTGCGAGGCCGCGGGCCTGCCGTCGAAGTTCGTCATCGCGCCCGACCACCAGTGGCGCTTCGCCCGCATCCCGCTGCTCGGGCCGGGCGAGAGCTACACGATGGACGGCAAGGCGGCGGTCCCTACCAAGCGATTGTCGAACTCGCCGTTCGCCGACGCCGGGTCGCTGCTGAACTTCCACTATCCCAACACGTGGAACCACTTCCTCGCCGATCACTCGATTGTATTCAGGGTGCTGCCGATCAGCCCGACCGAGACCGAGGTGACGACGAAGTGGCTCGTCCACAAGGATGCTGTCGAAGGCGTCGACTATAAGTTGGAGAACCTGACGCGGGTCTGGATCGCAACCAACGACGAGGACCGTCAGGTAGTCGAGGAGAACCAGCGCGGCATCAACTCACCGGCCTTCGTCCCGGGACCCTACTCCACGATCCAGGAGGACGGGGTGATCCAGTTCGTCGACTGGTACTGCCGGACCATCGGCAACCGCGTCGGCGGCGGCGGCCGGCTGGCGGCGGAGTAGACTCGATGGCCTCAGACCTGATACCGCGCCTGGTCGGCGCCCGGACCTGGAAGGATGACGAGCCGCTCGAGTGCGTCTCGGTGGTGCCGGACGGTCCGGGCACGGTCTCCTTCACCTTCCGCTCGCCGTCGGGGGCATGGTTCGACTATCGCCCCGGCCAGTTCCTGACGCTGGAGTTGCCCGTCTCCGGCGGGCCGATCCATCGCACCTACACGATCTCTTCGAGCCCTTCGCGGCCGCTTTCGATCACCCTGACCGCGAAGGCGTCTGCCAGCAGCGTCGGCACGCGCTGGATGCTCGACAACCTGGCGCCTGGCACGCGGATCAAGGCGATCGGCCCGGGTGGCATATTCGTCCCCGACGTACCGGCCGACCGCAAGCTGCTCTTGCTCTCGGCCGGCTCCGGCGTCACGCCGATGATGTCGATGACGACCTACCGCTACGACCTTGGCGGCAAGCCCGACATCTGTTTCGTTCAGTGCGCCAAGCGACCTTCTGAACTTGTCTTCCGGCGGCAACTCGAGGCCATGGCGCGCCGGGTCCCGACGATCACTCTGCATTACGTGGTCACCCAGGACGATCCGTATGACGCCTGGACCGGTTATCGCGGCACCTTCAACCAGCTGATGCTCGGCCTGATGGCGCCCGACTACCTCGAGCGCGAGGTCTACTGCTGTGGACCCGAGCCGTTCATGCAGACGGTCCGCGAGATGCTGATCGGCTTCGGCTTCGACATGGATCACTACCACCAGGAGGCCTTTACCGGACCGCCGGTGCTGACGCCCGCCGACGCGCCGGAACGCGACGACGTCGTGCCGGACGCCGAGGCCGCCTCGGAGGTGATCTTCACGTTGAGTGGTCGGTCTGTGCCGTGCACCGAGACAGACACGATCCTCGCGGTGTCGCGGACGGCGGGCCTCAACATCCCGTCAGGCTGCAACTTCGGGGTCTGCGGGACCTGCAAGACCAGGAAGCTCTCCGGGGAGGTGCACATGGTCCACAATGGCGGCATCTCCGAGGGCGACATCGCCGCGGGATACATCCTGGCCTGCTGCTCGCTCCCGATGGGGCGGGTCGAGATCGAGGCATGACGTGACCACCCGCCGCGGGTAGGCCGACGCGTCGCCGACAGACGACCTCCACCGTGCCCTGGACCGAGGGGCTTGGTCGCTGATTTTGCGCGTCGTGAGTTCCTCGTGCGTGCCCCGAGACGCCATCAGGACGACTCATACGGTTTCCGCGTGATTGGGTCGGGCTGGTCCGCTTTGGCACCAGTGGAAGCTAGCTTGGCCTCGGACGAGATCGCGGTCGTTGGCAAGGGAGACGCACCTGTCGGCGATGATGGCGTCGAGATCGGCAATGGTCTTGAAGTGCCGGTTGACGATCGGCTCGTCGATAGGGACCCGAGAGGGTCTCGGCCGGCTGCAACTCGGGAGTGTAGGCCGGCAGGTAGACGAGCCTGACGCTCTCGGGGACGGCGAGCGGCAGGGTGTGCAAGCCGGCGCCGTCGAGGACGATAATCCTGTCGCGACCGGCTCCCGCCTCGCGGGCGAAGAGGGCGAGGGTCTCCTCGAAGAGCTGCCTGTCGACGCCAGTGGCGAGATACCAGTGGCTCTCGCCGGTGGCCGGGGAGACGAAGGCAGTGACGTAGAGCCACTCGAAGCGGTGGTGGCCGCGGGCGACCGGGCGCTCGCCCCTCGGCGCCTGGACCCGGCGCAGGACCGGCTTCAGGCCGATCCGGTGCTCGTCGGTGGCGCAGGTCTCGATCACCGCGCCGGGAGGGCGCTCCGCCTCCTCTGTCACGATCTCGGCAAGCTTTTTTAGAACGCCGCCTGCTCCTCCGGCGTCGCCGACTCCACGTGCCGCGGCCGCGGGCTCTGGATCGTCCAGCCGATCGCGCACAGCGGCTCCCAGCCGCGCTGCTCCGCGACCCGGCGCCCGAGCTCGGCCGCCATGAAGGCCGCCACGTTCCGTGCCAACCAGACCCCGCCGTCGTCGGGTTGGCGCCGCGCCCGCTCCCGCACCGCCGCCATCATCTCCGGCGTCAGCACCGTCGGCGCCGCACCGTTCCCGCGCCGACGGTCGCCAATGTTGCCCGGACCAAAGGCGTTGTAGCGCTCCAGCAGTTGCTCCACCCGGCGCAGCGCGAAGCTCGCCAGGCCCGCGACATCGGCGCAGGTCCTTCCCTGCACCAGAAGCCAGATGACGTGGCAATGCCGCGCCGGGGTCGCGTCATCGCTGCCCCGGTATCCCGCCTGCAATTCATCGACGCTGAGATGCCCCGCAACATGCGCCATGCCTGCCCCACTTTTTGGTTGCAGGCATCCTAACCCTCTCGACTTCCTCCGGGAATCCCCAACCGTCCGAGTCAATCACGCGGAGACCGCATCAGCAGTCATCCTCTTGCGGTGTCGGAGAAGAAGCCTCCTCGGGCGCGTGAGCCAATGTAACCGATCAGATCGCCCAATCGTCGCGCGGGCGCAGACACCGCAGTCAACTGGCAGAAAGGAGGTTCAATGTCCGAAACGTCCAATGATCCCGCACTGGCGGCCGGCATGTGCCCGGCCGACGGTCCCACGGGGATCATCAACACCGACTATACGATCGGCCGCGACAACATCGAGGGCTCCCTGGGGCCTCTCGGCTTCGACATGCACAATCCGGTTTTCGCAATTTCCGCGCTTTCGGTCATCGCGTTCGTCGCCTTCACGCTCATGCGTTCTGTTTCCTGGTATCACGGCGCCGGACCGCCCAACGTCTCAGATCGGAAAAGCCGGTCAAGGCCGGGTTTCGGGACATGGAGCGGAGAAGTTCTGCAACGACGCGCTGGCCCTGGGCTGCTTCTCCTCGAACCCGGCCATGATCGACGCAAAAGCCCCGAGGGCTGACCGCACGACACGGATTTCAACCGCTGTGATCGGCATCACAGTCGATTCGGGTCGTCATAGATGCCGAGGGATGTCACGAAGACGAGCTTGCGGATGCCCGCTGCTTCCATGGCGGACACGATCGCCGTCGCCGGTTCGTCCACGTCGCCGCTGAGGTTGGCGTAGACCACGTCTTGACCCTCGAGGGCTGCGGCAAGACGCGGCGCGTCGAGGACGTCGGCCTCGACGACGCGGGCGTTGGCCGGCACGGCGTGGAGCTTGCCTGCATCACGGAGGTAAAGCGTGAGTCGGGCGTCCTCGCGGTCGGCGAGCATGTCCGTCACCAGACGGGCGATCTGCCCCCTGCGCCGAGGATCAGCACGTTCGTCACTTCGTTCTCAGCTCCTTGGATGAAGCCCGGCGGTTGCGGGGCTTCCCGTTAGCCAGCCGCCACAGGCTCGCGCGCGTCGGTCGCGACCGTTTCGCCAAGATGCTGCCGGAAGAATGGCACCAGACGCTCCAATGCCTTCGCGACCGGATCAGGCTTGTCGTAGAGGTCGTAGTGCGACCAGCCCTCCAGCGAGACGAGCTGGCGATCCCTGGAGGCATTGGCGCGGCCGTAGACCTCCATGCCATCGCGGAAGGCGCCGAAAGCGCCGACCTTCTGGCCAATCACCACCATCACCGGTTGGGTCAGCAAGGTCTCGGCGAAGGCGAAGGCGTCCCAGGCGAGGGTCTTCTGCGCGTGGCTGAAGAGCATCCGGGTCGAGCCGCCGGGTTTCCGGCCGCGGGGGGTCTTGTAGTAGTCGGTCGCCTCGAAGACGTCGCGCTCGGTCAGCCCAGCGTTCGTCGCAGCCTCGGGGCTCGCGGGCAGGAGCTCGTTCACCTGTAGCTCGCCATCTCGGGCCTCGCTTGTGCGCTGCGCCGCCATCGCGTCGAGTGCGCCGAGCGGGTCGTAGCTGGAGAAGCCCTCGCGGAACAGGCGGCCGAGGTTGACGCCGGTGATGCTGACCACCGCCTTGATGCGCTTCTCGGTCAAGGTGGCGTTGATCGCGTAGCCACCCCCGCCGCAAACGCCGAGGACGCCGATGCGCTCGACGTCGACGTACGGCAGGGTAATGGCGTAGTCGATGACGCGGCTCACGTCCTCGACGCGCTGGGTCGGGTCCTCGATCCAGCGCGGGGTTCCGCCGGACTCGCCCTGGAAGCTGGCGTCGTAGGCTATGACCACGAAGCCCTCCTTCGCGAGTGCCCTACCGTAGATATTCCCCGAGGTCTGCTCCTTGCAGCTGCCGAAGGGGTGGACGCTGACGATGGCCGGGTACTTACGTCTCTCGTCGAATCCCGGCGGAAAGCGGATGTCGGCGGCGATGTGCCACGCCATGTCGGGGTTCTGGATGCGAACGGATTGCATTGTTCATCCTTCTCTGTTTTCGCCGGACCGGCGACGGGCGCCGGTCCGGTGGGGCTCGCTCGCTTACTCGGCGGGCGTGAGCTCCGGCGCGAGGATGCGCTGGAAGAAGGGGGCGAGGACGCCGACAGCCTCGTTCACGAACTGGTCGCGGTCGTACAGGTCCATGTGGTTCGAGCCCTCGACCACGTGGAAATGCTTGTCCGCGCTCGCGGCGCGCGAAAAGAGGTCGTCGCTCATCCACTTGCTGCCGGCGACCGAGCCCGCGACGACCTGCAGCGGTTGGGTCAGGAAGGCCTCCGCCTTGTTGTAGGCGTCGTAGGGGATGATCTGCGTCAGGCTGCGCGCGGTGGCGTAGCCGGGGGCGGTCGGGTACTCGCAGCGCGGGGTGTGGTAGTATTCCCAGGCCTGCCGCAGCTCCTCGTTCGGGGCGTCCTCCTCCTTCAGCGGCGCCAGCGGGATCGTGGCCGTCTCTGCGCCGGAGGCGTCGGAAGTGCGGGCGTCGGAGCCGGCCTTGACGTAGGGGGAGGCGTCCGCGTCCTTGACGTTGTTCTCCCAGCCGTTCCGGAACATCGAGCCAATGTTGACGGCGCTGACCGTCCCGACCGCCTTGATCCGGGGATCGTTGATCGCGGCGTTCGCGGTCTAGCCGGCGCCGGCGCAGATGCCCATTGCGCCGATCCGCTCCTTGTCAACGTAGGGAAGCGTCGTAAGATAGTCGATCACCGCGCTGACGTCCTCGGTGCGGATGTGCGGGTTCTCGAGCTGACGCGGCTCGCCGCCGCTCTCGCCCTGATGAGAGGCGTCGTAGGCGATAGTCACGAAGCCCTCCTCGGCGAGCTTGCGTGCGTAGAGCCCGGCGGTCTGCTCCTTCACGCCGCCGCCCGGATGCGACACGACGACCGCCGGGTAGCTCCGGCTTTCGTCGAACCCCTCCGGGAAGTTGATGACCGCCGACATGGCGATCGTCTGGTTGTTCGAGTTCGGGAAGCTGATCTTGCCCATCGTCGTCCTCCGTGTCGGGTATGATCCCGAATGTAGGGATGAGGCCGGGCGGCGCCTTGCCCGTTCCGACGCAATCCTTGCCCGATGTGCGGGATTTCAGTTCGACCGCAGCCGCTGCACGTCCCGCTGCGGCGGGGCGCCGAACAGCCGGCTGTATTCGCGGCTGAACTGCGAGTCGCTCTCGTAGCCGACGAGCACGGCCGCCCGTCCCGCCGTGACGCTCCGGTTCAGCATGAGCTGCCGCGCCTCCTGCAGCCGGAGCTGCTTCTGGTACTGCAGCGGACTCATGCCGGCCACCGCGCGAAAGTGCTGGCGGAAGGTCGAGGGACTCATGTGGGCCCGCGCCGCCAGGTCCTCAATGCGGACCATCTGCGTGAAGTTTGCCTTGAGCCAGGCGATCACCACGCCAATCTGCTCGCGCGGCGCCTGTTGCGCAACCAGTCGCCTCAGGAGCCCGCCATGTGGCCCGGCGAGGAGCCGCAACACGATCTCCTGCCGAACCAACCCGGCGAGGTGCGGCCGGAGCGGGTCGTCGATCAGCGCTACCAGCCGCTCGAGCGCGTCGAGCAGCCGCGGGTCAAGCGTCTCGATCGAGGCGGGCGGCAGCGGTGTTTGGCCCGGCACCGCGATCACCGCGTCGATCTCGCCGGCCGCGACGGCGATCGCCCGGATGTCGAGCTTCAGCAATAGCCCCAGATAGGGCGCGCGAAGGCTCGCCTCCATGACATGCGAGGTGATCGGCAGCTCCATGGTCGTCAGCATCGACTGGCCCGGCCGGTACGCGACTACCCTGTCGCCAAGGATCACCTGCTTCGCGCCCTGGGTGGTGACGATTAGCCCGAGGCCGTAGGTGCAATCGACCGGCTCGGTCGGCGCGTCCCGCCGATGGAGCGACAGCTCCGGAACTGCGGTCGCGACGTCTCCCGCCCGCGGCAGGTGCAGCGCTATTGCCCGCGCCAGCGGCGCCGTCGTCGCCTCCGTTCGCACCGCGATGCCGTTCCCGTCCATGCCTCACCCTACCGCCGGCGCCCCTTGAATGTAAGCGGCCCGGTCGATGGCAGATCGATGGCAGGGGTAGGCGCCGCCTATGGCCCGCGCGGGCGGATTGTCTCATGGCCTCGCCCGCGGCATTTCTTTCCCAGGACGGAACCGGCGCCGCGACCGGCCTCGGCGGACCGGCGGCAGAACGCGGGAGGGAAGATCTTATGCGGGGCATGGTGTTCAGGGGAGACCGGAAGGTCGAGCTCCTCGACTTCGACGATCCCACGCCCGGGCAGGGCGAGGCAGTCATCGAGATCAAGGCCTCGGGCATGTGCGGCAGCGACCTGCACTTCTACCGCAACAACCCCGCCGAGGTGATCCGCTCGCTCGGCTTCAAGGATCTCGCCTCCCGCGGCATCGACGAGAACACTCCGATCATCGGCGGCCACGAGCCTTGTGGCGTCGTCGCCGCGCTCGGCCCCGGCGTCGACCCGAAGGCCTTCGGGGTCGGAGACCGGGTGATGGTGTTCCATTACGAGGGCTGTACCCACTGCGATCACTGCCGGACTGGCTGGACGCAGATGTGCGACCACGGCGCGATCGTGCACGGCGTCATCGCCCACGGCGCCCACGCCGACTACATGAAGGTGCCGGCCTCCTGCCTCGTGCCGATGCCCGAGGGCCTCTCCTTCGCCGGCGGCGCCGCGGTCGCCTGCGGCACCGGCACCGCCTACGGCGCGCTGACCCGCCTCGACATCAGCGCCCGCGACACGCTCACGGTCTTCGGCCTCGGCCCGGTCGGCCTGTCGGCGGCGCAGCTCGCAGCGGCGATGGGGATCGAGGTGATCGGCGTCGACATCTCGGCCGACCGCGTCGAGCGCGCAAAGGACTTCGGCGTCGCGCACGCGATCGACGGCAGCAGCACCGATCCGGTCGAGGCGATCCGCAGCCTCACCCGCGGCAAGGGGGTGACCTGCGCCATGGACTGCGCCGGTGGCGAGGCCCCGAAGCAGCAGGCAGTGCGCGCGACCGCGCCCTGGGGCCGGATCGCGCTTGTTGCAGTCGGCGGCAATCTGAACGTCGATGCGATGAAGGACCTGATCGGCAAGCAGCGCACGGTGATCGGATCCTACACCTTTTCCAGCGTTGGGATGAAAGGCTGCGCGGAGTTCATCACCGACCACGGCGTCGAGGTCGATAAGCTGTTCACGGACCAGTGGCGCCTCGACCAGGCGGAAGAGGCCTATCGCAGCTTCGACAAGCAGGCAGGCGGCAAGGGCGTCTTCCTGTTCTGACCCTCGAAGGGCTTCCGCCTTCTCCGAGCCAATTCCGCGCACGCCTTCCCCGGGCGCGTCGGCCTTTCTGCCGGAGCCGATGCGCCGCGCAGCTACAGGGTCCGCCTATGCCACCCCCCACGCGCATCCTGGGAGGGAAGCGTCGCGGCCATGTGCTAAACTCCGAACGAGCACTTCGTCAGATCGAAAACGAGCTGCACCGGTCAACACACGGGAGGAACGCGATGTTCGCCAAGCGGGTCACCGCCGCCATTCTTGCTGCCTCGACGCTCGCCGGCGCCGCTTCCGCGCAGGAAACGGCGACGCTGAAGTTCGCCCACGTCTTCCCGGCCGAGCACTACCTCTGGACCCACGGGGGCAAGGTCTTCGCCGACGCGGTCGCCGAGGCGACCGACGGCCGCATCACCTTCCAGGTCTTCCCGGCCGCCCAGCTCGGCAAGGACTATGTGTCGCTCCTGAAGTCGAACCTCGCGGAGAGCGCGCTCCTGGTCCCCTCCTACACACCGGAAAGCCTGTCGCTCACCTCGGTCTCCGAGCTGCCAGGCCTCTACTCCGCCTCCTGCGAGGCGACCGCGAAGCTCTGGGAGATCGCCCGACCCGGCGGCGTCCTGAACGCGGACGAATACGCCCCGCAAGGCCTGCACGTCCTGTTCGTCTCCACCCTGCCGCCCTTCAAGGTGCTGACGGCGTCGCAGCCCATCGCCGAGATCGCCGACCTCGCCGGCCTCAAGATCCGCGCCAATGGCGCCGCCATGGACAAGACCGTCCGCACCCTTGGCGCCACGCCGATCCAGGTCACTGCGGGCGAACTCTACGACTCGGTGACGCGGGGCACGATCGACGGCGGCTTCTTCCCCTTTCACTCGGTCCCGACCTATCATCTCGAGGAGGTGTTCGGCTTCGGCGTCGAGGGCGCTCAGCTCGGTTCGGGCAGCGTGGTCTTCGCGATGAGCGACCGCGCCTGGTCCAAGCTCGGTCCAGACGACCAGGCAGCGCTGACCGAGGCCGCCGCAGCGGCGCAGCAGAACCTCTGCCAGTGGCTCGACGCCGAGGAGGCCCGCGTCCGTGACCTGCTCGTGGCCGAGAACGGCCTGCAGGTGACGAGCCTCTCTCCCGACCAAGCCGTCGCCTGGCAGGAGGCTGTCGCCGCGGTCGCCACCGACTGGGCCGCGGACCTTGACAGGCTCGGCCGCCCGGGCACCGCGGTCCTCGAAGCCTTCCGCGACGCCGCGCCCTGAGGAGCCCGTCATGGTTTGGCAAGGACACTACGACCGACTGTTCATCGGCGGTGACTGGATCGCCCCGTCGACCGGCGCGAGGATCGCCGTCACCTCGCCGCTCACCGAGGAGGTGATCGCCGAGGTGCCCGATGCGGCCCGCACGGACGTCGACCGCGCCGTCGCCGCCGCCCGCGCCGCCTTCGACACCGGCCCCTGGCCGCGCATGCCGCTCGACGAGCGCATGGCCGTCCTGGCCTGCTTCCGCGACATCATCGCGGAGCGCCGCGACCAGGTCGCCCAACTCGTCACCGACGAGATGGGCTGCCCGATCACCCTCTCGAAGGGCATGCAGGCGACCGGGCCGAAGCTGCTGCTCGACGCCTTCCTCGAACTCGCGCCGGGGTATCCGTGGCAGGACGTGCGCCGCTCGACCACCGGCACCGGCCTCGTGCTGCGCGAGCCGAAGGGCGTCGTCGCCGCGGTGGTGCCTTGGAACGCGCCGATACTGATCGCGGCGATCAAGCTCGCGCCGGCGCTCCTCTCCGGCTGCACCATGATCCTGAAGCCCGCGCCGGAGAGCCCGCTCTCGGCCTACCTCCTCGCCGAGATGCTGGCCGAGGCCGGGCTTCCCGCCGGCGTCTTCAACGTCGTTCCCGCCGACCGCGAGGTGAGCGAGTACCTCGTGCTCCACGAGGGCGTCGACAAGGTGAGCTTCACCGGCTCCTCGGCCGCCGGCCGCCGCCTGGGCGGCATTTGCGGCGAGCGGCTGCGCCACCTGACGCTGGAGCTTGGCGGCAAGTCCGCGGGCATCGTCCTCGACGACGCCGACCTCCCCTCGGTCATGCAGGCGATCCGGGCGACGTCGCTGCGCAATTCCGGCCAAGTCTGCTCCAACAAGACCCGCATCGTCGTCTCCAGGCGCCGTCGCGACGAGCTCCTCGACGCGCTGTCGGCGATGATGGCCACGATGCCCGTCGGCGACCCGAACGACCCGGCGACCGAGATCGGCCCGATGGTCAGCCACCGCCAGCGCGAGCGGGTGGAGGGCTACATCGCGAGGGGCCGCGAGGAATCTCGCCTCGTCCTCGGCGGCGGGCGACCCGCCGGTCTCAACCGCGGCTGGTTCGTCGAGCCGACGATCTTCGCCGACGTGGACCGCAACGCGGTGATCGCCCAGGAGGAGATCTTCGGCCCGGTCCTGGCGGTCCAGACCTACGAGGACGAGGACGACGCCGTGGCGATCGCCAACGACTCGACCTACGGCCTCAACGGTGCCGTGCACTCGGCCGATCCCGAGCGCGCGCTCCGCCTCGCCCGCCGCATCGAGACCGGCACCGTCGAGATCAACGGCGCCGGCGTCGGCTTCCATTCCCCGATCGGGGGCGTAAAGATGAGCGGCATTGGCCGCGAGGCCGGCCCGGAGGGCTTCGACGCGTACGTCGATATCAAGTCTATCGGCCTCCCAGCTGGCCTCGCGGACAAGTTCGCCAACTGACCCGCTGCCGCCCAACGGGAAGGGCCCGCCTCGCTGCGGGCCCGAAGTCGCGCGTCGCGGCGGCCGTCAATCGCCCGACGCGCCGCTTGTGCGGTAGGCCTCGAGGATCTCCGTTCCCGGCCGACCGTTCTCGTCCAGCCGCTTCGCCCAGGCCGCGGCCACCCCGGCCATCCGCTCGTTCCAGGCTGCCGTGTCCGACTCCGGGAAGGAGACGACCGTCAGCCCCTTCTCGGCAACGTAGCGCTCCCGGATCGCCGCCTCGTCCGCGTCCTGGTATTCGCAGACCGCGCGCTGCGCCGTCGCGGCCGCCTCGGTCATCGCCGTCTGTATCTCCGGTGTGAGACCCGCCCAGGTGTCCGCATCGATCGCGTAGAGCACTGCGAGCGATCCCGCGAACACGTTGTCGACCGCATGGTGCATGACCTCGCCGAGGCTGTAGGGCGGCATCCCCACGTAGGCGTAGATCGCACCGTCCACCGTTCCGCGCGAGACAGAGTCGTAGAACTCGGACGCCTGGACTTGGATCGGCGTCGCCCCGACCGCCACCACCGTATCGCCCTGTGCCGCGCCCACCGTCCGCAACTTGAGGCCGGCAAGGTCCGCGAGGCCAGTTACGGCCGTCGACCCGGTCATAACCTTGTAGGGTGGCGGCACCGCGATGAAGAGAACGCGCAGGCCGAGCGGCTCGTACTCGTGCTGGTCAAGCGCGCCGCCCTCGCGCACCAGCGGCCAGACCCGGTCCGCCCCCTCGCAGGCGCCCGAAATGAAGCCGGGCAGCTCCACGACCCCGGTCAGCGGTAGCTTTTCTGGCGCGTACGGCGCCGCGATCACCGCCATCTGGGCGAGGCCTGAGTCGAGGAGCCCCAGCTGGTCTTTGCCAAGCTGGCCGGCATGGAAGGCCTCGACCGTCACCGCGCCGCTTGTCGCTTCGTCGACCGCATCGACGAAGACCTTGCCCCCGTTCTGCCAGAGGAAATGGTTCTCCGGGAAGGTGTTGGAAAGCCGGAGCGTCACGTCCTGCGCGCCCGCGGCAATGGTCGTGCCACAAAGGACGGCGCAAGTAGCCGCCCCGGCCAGAAGCCGGTTCATGCTCATTGTCTTCTCCCTGATGCTCGCCGCCCCGACCAGCCGGGGTCAGTCGAGGTTCATGTAGACGGCCTTCGGATAGAGGAAGCTGTCGACATGCTCGCGAGCCCCCTTCCAACCGTAGCCACTCATCTTGTGCCCGCCGAAGCCAATCGAAGGATCAAGCACGCCGTAGCAATTCACCCAGACTGTCCCCGCTCGGACTGCGCGTGAGACCTTGTGTGCGGTCGAGAGGTTGCGGGTCCACACCCCGCCGGCGAGCCCGAAGGGTGTGTCGTTGGCGATCCGGAGCGCCTCATCCATGTCGCCGAACGGAATAATCGAGGCGACCGGCCCGAAGATCTCCTCCCGTGCGATTGTCATGTCGTTCGAAACTCCGGCGAAGACCGTCGGCTCGACAAAGAAGCCCGAGGCGAGATCCCCGCCCAGCCGCGTCCCGCCGGCCGCCAACCGCGCGCCCTCGCGGGCGCCGACCTCCAAATAGCCGAGCACCCGATCGAGCTGCCGCTGCGAGATCAGCGGCCCAAGCTGGGTGTCGGGCGCGAGGCCATTGCCGACACGGATGGACCTGGTGAAGGCCTGCATCCGCTCCACGAACTCGTCGTGGATCGCGCGGTGCACGAGGATGCGCGTGCCGGCGACGCAGACCTGTCCGCTGTTGGTGAAGACCCCCATCGCCGCGCCCGGCACCGCCTTGTCGAGGTCGGCGTCGGCGAAGACGATGTCAGGCGACTTGCCACCGAGCTCGAGCTGAATGCGCTTCATGTTGCCGGCCGAGGCCCGCACGATGCTCTGCGCCGTCAAATAGGAGCCGGTGAAGGCCACCCGGTCGACGTCCATGTGCTCGGCCAGCGCCTGCCCGGCCTCCCGGCCGTAGCCAGTGACGACGTTGATCACGCCCTCGGGGACGCCCGCCTCCAGCATCAGCTCGGCCGTCCTGAGCACCGACAGCGAGGCGTCCTCCGCCGGCTTTATGACAGCGGTGCAACCGGTCGCCAGCGTCGGTCCGAAGATCCACCACTGCCCGATGAGCGGCCCGTTCCAGGGAATGACACCCCCGACCACCCCGACCGGTGCCTTGTGCTTCAGCGTCAGGAAGTCGCCTGGCAGCGAGTTCGGCGGCGTCTCCACGGTCGCCGCGCCGGTCTGCGAGGCGTAGAACTGCAGCACCTGCGACGTCCATTCCCGAAGCGGCCGGGTCCGCGCGAGAGGCGCGCCCATGTCGAGGGTCTCGATCAGCGCCAACTCGTCGAAATGGTCCATCAGCACGTCGTGTACGCGCAGGATCAACTTGCGGCGCTCGTGCGGCGTCCACCGGCTCCAGGAGCCCTCGAACGCTCGCCGCGCCGCCGCCACCGCCAGATCCACGTCCGCGGCATCGCCCGCGCCGATCCGGCACAGCGTCTCGCCGGTCGCCGGATTGATGGCGTCGATCGTGCGGCCCGACCGGGGCGCGACCCATTGCCCGCCGATCAGCAGGCCCTTGGTCCCGGCGACGAAGGCGGGCACCTCGACCTTCGGCAACTCCATCGTGGTCATGCGCTCCTCCCTTTATCGTCAGCCTGCGGCCGATGCCCGTCTCCGGCAAGCGGGCCGGTTCCGCCCCCGGCGGCCGCGATGGCGGCCAGAGGCAGCGCCGATGGCTATCGCCGTGCCCCGGCCATCGCGGCGACCAGCGTGCAGGGCCTGTCGCTGCGGTTGCTCCAAGTGTGCTTGGTGCCGCGCTGCACGAAACTGTCGCCGGCCTTCAGCAGCACCTCGCCCGTCTCGAGCACCGCATATATCTCGCCGGAAAGGATGGTGACGAGGTCCACCGTGTCGGTCTCGTGCAGCCCCGCGATCGCCTCGTCCTCGACATGCGACCCGCCGTCCCCCGCAGCCGTCAGCGCGTCCTTGTAGCCGGCCGCGGCGTCCCAGGACGCATCTGGCGGAAAGGTGGCGAGGAGATAGACGAAGCCGGTCCGCGGCGGCGCGATCGACACGCCTTCCGAGCCATCCTCGGCCAGCACCGGCGTCGGCAGCGCGCCGACCTGCCAGATCTGGTTGATGGTGAAGCCCGGCGTTTCCAGCCGCGACGGAGTCTCGCCGTCGCTGGCTATCGTCGAACGTCCGGCCGTGTCCAGACCCGCGACGACCCGACGGGCCCGCATTTCGGTATGCTTTTCTGACACTCTGCTTCCTCCCTCGATGCGGCCGCGGGGCCGCGCTTGGTCGTGGTTGCCTCGGTTCGCCGGACGTTGACCAGCTGGCCGAAGACGGGCCGGCGCGAGCGCGTGGCGCCCGCGCGGTCGGCGGGCTCCAGGCCGCCGACCGCTCCAGCGCGAGAGCGATGCCCTGGCCGCCGCCGATGCACATGGTGACGAGCGCTCGGCTCCCGCCGATGCGGTCGAGCTCGTGGAGCGCCTTCACGGTCAGAATCGCCCCGGTGGCGCCGAGAGGGTGGCCGAGCGCGATGGCACCGCCGTTCGGGTTCACCTTCGCCGGGTCCAGGCCGAGGCCGCGGTTGACCGCGATCGCTTGCGCTGCAAACGCCTCGTTTGACTCGATCACGTCGAAGTCGGCGGCCGTCATCGCGAGCTTGTCGAGGAGCTTGCCAACCGCGGTGATCGGGCCGACGCCCATGATGTGCGCCGGCACCCCGGCGACGGCGTAGCCGAGTATGCGCGCGCGGGGCTTCAGCCCCGCCTTATTGGCGGCGGCAGCGGTCGCGAGAACGACGGCGGCCGCCCCGTCGTTAAGGCCCGAGGCGTTGCCGGCGGTGACAGTGCCGTCCTTCTTGAAGGCAGGTCGAAGCTTGGCGAGCGCCTCGGGGGTCGTCGCCTTCGGATGCTCGTCGGTGTCGAAGCCGACGATCTCGCGCTTCACCTTCACCTCGACCGGCACGATCTGGCTCGCGAAGCGCCCCTCAAGGATCGCGCCGGCGGCGCGGGTCTGGCTTTCGAGCGCGAACGCGTCCTGTTCCTCGCGGGTGATCCCGACATCGGCCGCGACGTTTTCGGCGGTGACGCCCATGTGGCCGGTACCCATCGGGCAGGTGAGGGCACCGAGCATCATGTCCATGGCCGCGGTGTCGCCCATCTTCTGCCCCCAGCGCGCCCCGGTGAGCGCGTAGGGCGAGCGTGACATGCTCTCTGCCCCGCCGGCGAGGGCGAAGTCGGCGTCGCCCATCTTCAGCGCCTGCATGCAGGAAACGATGGCCTGTGCGCCCGATCCGCACAGCCTGTTGACGTTCATCGCCGGCGCGGCGTCCGGCACGCCAGCATCGAGCGCCGCGGCACGGGAGAGGTACATGTCCCGCGGCTCGGTGTTGATGACGTGTCCGAAGACCACTTGGCCGATCTGCCCTCCCTCGACGCCGGAGCGCGCCAGCGCCTCCCGCGCCGCGGTGGCTGCGAGCGCGATCGGCGGGATCGCGGCGAGGCTGCCGCCGAAGGTGCCAATCGCGGTGCGAACCCCCCCGAGTATTACGATTTCGTCCGGCATGGTACCTCTTCCGTTCCCTGGATCGATTCTCTGTGAGACCGGGTCGCCGCTGAAGGCGCCCCGACCGTGGCTCCCCGGTGCATGCGCGCGCGCTGCCCCTTCGAGGGAGCTCACATGTTCGGATAGTTCGGGCCGTCCCCACCCTGCGGTGTCGTCCAGTCGATGTTCTGCAGCGGATCCTTGATGTCGCAGGTCTTGCAGTGGACGCAGTTCTGGAAGTTGATCTGGAACCGAGGGCTGGACCCGTCGGTGTCGCGCAGCACCTCGTAGACCCCGGCTGGACAATAGCGCTGCGCTGGCTCGGAATATTTCGGCAGGTTCACCGCGATCGGCAACGAGGGGTCGCGCAGCCGCAGGTGGCAGGGCTGGCTCTCCTCGTGGTTGGTAAAGGAGAAGGCGACGTTGGTCAGCCGGTCGAAGGAGAGGACGCCGTCGGGCTTCGGGTATTCGATGGGCGCGAAGTCCTTCGCCTGGCCAGTCGCCTCGGCGTCGGACTTGCCGTGCCCGAGCGTCCCGAACAGGCTGAGGCCGGTCAGGCTCCGCGTCCACATGTCGAGGCCGCCGAAGGCCAGTGACGCCCAGAGCCCCCACTTCGACCACATCGGCTTGACGTTGCGCACCGGCTTCAGGTCGCGGCCGATCTCGCCCTCGCGCACTGCCGTCTCGTAGTCCTCGAGCTCGTCGCCCTGGCGCCCTGCCGCAAGCGCGGCGTGCGCGGCCTCGGCCGCCGCGATGCCCGACAGCATGGCGTTGTGGTTGCCCTTGATCCGCGGCACGTTGACAAGCCCGGCTGAGCAGCCGAGCAGCGCACCGCCCGGGAAAGCGAGCTTCGGGATCGACTGCCAACCGCCCTCCGAGATTGCTCGCGCGCCGTAGGCGACGCGCTTGCCGTCCCGGAGCACGTCGGCGATCAGCGGGTGATGCTTCAGCCGCTGGAACTCCATGTACGGAGAGAGATGCGGGTTGCGGTAGTTCAGGTGCACGACGAAGCCGACCAGCACCTGGTTGTCCTCGAAGTGGTAGAGGAACGACCCGCCGCCTGCGTTCGACCCGAGGGGCCAGCCCATCGTGTGCACGACGGTGCCCGGCCGGTGGACCTCCGGCTGCACCTCCCAGATCTCCTTCATGCCGAGGCCGAACTTCTGCGGCTCGTATCCTTCCGAGAGGCCGTAGCGCGCGATCGCCTGCTTCGACAGCGACCCGCGCACGCCTTCCGCGAGGAAGACGTACTTGCCGCGCAGCTCCATCCCCGGCTCGTAGCCCGGCCCGGGCGTGCCATCCGCCTCGCGGCCGAACTCGCCGGCCACGACGCCGGCCACGCGGTCGCCGTCGTAGACCAGGTCCGAGCAGGCCATGCCAGGGAAGATCTCCACGCCGAGTCCCTCGGCGATACCGGCGAGCCAGCGGCAGACGTTCGCCATCGACACGACGTAGTTGCCGTGGTTCGACATCAGCGGCGGCATCGGCCACGTCGGGATGCGCACCTTCCCCGAACGTCCAAGCAGGTAGAAGCGGTCCTCGGTCACCTCGGTGTGGATCGGCGCGTCCATCTCGCGCCAGTCCGGCAGGAGGGCGTCGAGCCCGGACGGGTCGAGCACCGCGCCTGACAGGATGTGCGCCCCGACCTCCGAGCCCTTCTCCAGGAGGACAACGGACAGCTCGGGGTCGAGCTGCTTCAGCCGGATCGCCGCCGCGAGCCCCGCTGGGCCGGCGCCGACGATCACCACGTCGTAGTCCATCGCCTCGCGGGTCATGGGTCCTCCTGTGGCGCGGAACCGCCTCCGGCTCCGCGTGCGATTTGGGTTCGAATCCCGGATAGCTTCGGGGCCGGAGTCCCGGCCCCGGCCGATCAGCTGAGCTTTTCCTCGAGCTCCGGCACGATTTGGAAGAGATCGCCGACGAGGCCGTAGTCGGCGACCTGAAAGATCGGCGCCTCCTCGTCCTTGTTGATCGCGACGATGACCTTCGAGTCCTTCATACCGGCGAGATGCTGGATCGCGCCGGATATGCCGACCGCGATGTAGAGCTCGGGCGCAACCACCTTGCCGGTCTGCCCGACCTGCCAGTCGTTCGGCGCAAAGCCCGAGTCGACCGCCGCCCGGCTGGCGCCGACCGCGGCCCCGAGCTTGTCGGCCAACTTCTCGATCACCCGGAAGTTCTCCTCGGAGCCGACCCCGCGGCCACCGGAGACCACGATCTTCGCGCTGGTCAGCTCCGGCCGGTCCGAAGTCGCCACCTTGTCCTCGACCCAGGACGATAGGCCGGGGTCCGAAACCGCGGTCCCGATCTCGACCGGGGCCGGCGCCTGCTCGCCGGTGGCTCCGAAGGAGGCCGGGCGCACGGTCACCAGCTTCTTCGGGTCCGAGCTCTGCACGGTCTGGATGCCGTTGCCGGCATAGATCGGCCGCTCGAAGGTGTCGGCCGCGACGACGCCGGTGATGTCGGAGACCACCATCACGTCGAGCAGCGCCGCCACCCGCGGCGCCACGTTCTTGCCGCTCGTCGTCGCCGGGAAGACGATGTGCTCGTAGGGGCCGGCCATGGACACGACGAGGTCGGTCAGCGGCTCGGCCAGCCGATGCCCGTAGGCCTCGCCCTCGACGTGGATCACCTTCTTCACGCCGTCGAGCTTCGCCGCCGCCTCGGCGACCGCCCCGACATTCTCGCCGGCCACGAGCACGGTGATGTCACCGCCCATCGCCTTTGCCGCGGTCACCGTCTTCGCTGTCGCGTCGTTGAGGCTCTTGTTGTCATGCTTCGCCAGGATCAGGACGGCCATCAGATCACTCCCGCCTCGGTCTTCAGCTTCGCCACCAGCTCGTCCACCGAGCCGACCTTGACGCCGGCCTTGCGCGTCGCCGGCTCGACCGTCTTCACCACCTTCAACCGCGGCGCCACGTCGACGCCGTAGTCGGCGGCGGTCTTCTCCTCCAGCGGCTTCTTCTTCGCCTTCATGATGTTCGGCAGCGAGGCATATCGCGGCTCGTTGAGGCGGAGGTCGACCGTCACGATCGCCGGCAGCCTGACGGCGATCGTCTGCAGCCCGCCGTCGACCTCGCGCGTCACCGTCGCTTTGCCGTCCTCGACCGCGACCTCGGAGGCGAAGGTCGCCTGCGGCCAGCCGAGCAGCGCCGCCAGCATCTGCCCGGTGGCGTTCATGTCGTTGTCGATCGCCTGCTTGCCGGCGATCACCAGCCCCGGCGCCTCGGCGTCGACGACGCCCTTCAGGATCTTCGCGACCGCAAGCGGCTCGATGTCCTGGGTCACGTCCTCGCCCGCCACCACGAGGATCGCCCGGTCGGCGCCCATGGCGAGGGCGGTCCTGAGCGTCTCCTGCGCCTGTTTCACCCCGATCGAGACGGCGATCACCTCCTCGGCGAGACCCTTCTCCTTCAGCCGGATCGCCTCTTCGACCGCGATCTCGTCGAACGGGTTCATGCTCATCTTGACGTTGGCGAGGTCGACCCCCGAGCCGTCGCCCTTCACCCGGACCTTCACATTGAAGTCGATCACCCGCTTCACGGGCACGAGGATTTTCATCGGATTTCCTCTCCAGCGTTTTGCCGCGGAGAATGCCTGCGGACGCCCATGAAGCAAGCCGGGCACTCCCAGCGGGATCCAGAGGCTAAGGCTATGGCCTCCCTGGGCCTCCGGCCAGCGGGCCCGTCCTGATGTATCTGGAGGCTGCGCGCATCCCGAGGACCCCGCCTGTGGAAAAGCCGAGCCTCTCAGCCTTCAGCGATCGCACCGCAGCCGCCGGCCCGCCGCCGGGCGGCCGGTCGCGGCTGATCGCCACCATCCTGATTGGCAACCTGCAGAACGCCGTCCTCGCCGGCAGCCGGCTCGCGGTGCCGATGGTCGGACTGGACCTCGGGGCCAGCAAGGCGCTCGTGGGCCTGATCTCGGCGCTCTTCACCGCGCTGCCGATGCTGACGAGCGTGCGCTTCGGCCGCTGGCTCGACCGCGCCGGCACGCGCACGCCGATGATATTCAGCGTGACGATCATGCTCGCCGCCTGCGCCGCCGTTGCCACGTATCCGACTCTCGCGACCCTTGCGGTGGCGGCCATGACCATCGGCCTCGCCGCTGTCTCCAGCCATATCGCCGCAACCCGGGCGGTGGGCGGCTTCGGCGCCGTCGGCGACCGCGCACGTTACTTCGGCTACCTGGCGGTCGGCTATTCGGTCTTCCAGTTCATCGGCCCGATGGTCGCGGGGTTCGCCCTGCCCACAGCAGGCAAGATGGCAGATAGAACCCGAGCAGCAGATCGCTGGTCGCGGTCGCCACCGTCTTGTTGGACTCGGCGAAGCGGAAGTTGTCTGCCTCATAGCGCTCGTTGAAGCGCCGGAAGTCGTCCAGGTCCTCCGGAATCCCCGCGATCTTCATCCGTTCGCCGAGGCCGCGGTAGTAGTTGAACCACGCCAGCTGCTCGTGCGCGGTCATCGGTCTGCGCCCGTAGCGCTGCAGCCATCGGATCGGCTCGAACACGAACGTCGACAGGACATACAGCAGATCGCTGTCGGCGATCCGGAAGCGTCCGTGCATGTCGTTCATCCGGGCCAGCGCCCGGCGGCCGCGGTCGCTGTCGAAACCGCTCTCCATGATCTCCGCGAGGATCAGCTCGGTGTCGTCGTAACGTTTGCGCGGCCGATGCTCGAACTCCCCGGTCTTCGTGAGCAGGCCTGAGATCGACGGCACGGCATAGGTCCGGAACAGCGCAAACTCTAGCGCCCGCTCGATGTCCCACGAGAATTCGCGGGACGACAGAAGCAGGGCAATCTCCCGGCAGTCCCTCACCGCGTCGAGGGAGGCGATCCTGTCTGCTGCGGTTTCGCCTGTTGCTCCCACGCCCGCGTCACTTCCCAATGGCCGTATGTGATCCTGGCCGATTGCCGCGAGTTCGCTCAAGCGGCTTTCCAGGTCAATCGCGCGGCCCGGAAACCGAAATGCCACCGCCACCCCATTTCGCAAAGCCCGGTGCCGAGTGGTTCACCTGCCCTTGCCTGCTTGGTCGAGCGCTCGAAGCGAAACGAAACGGCCTATTTTGGGCGCGTCACTGGGAAAGCCTCGCGCTTGGCCCCCCGGCATACGATCCGAGCCGGGAAGGACCCAGAAATCAGCGGGTTGGCCGTCGATCCTCAGGTCGGGAGCGGGAAGCGGCGCCCGCTTCGCTCGCGCTTCTCCCGATCATGCCGAGAACCTAGGGGCATTCCCTCGAAAAGTGAATCCCCGGCGATGTCTCAACTGGCGATGTCTCACGAGGGCGATTTCGCTTGACAGACCCACTCGCGGCAGTGGGTGCCAAGGTGGGGTGACGACCGCTCACGACCCTAAGCCTTCACTGGACCTGGCCAAGATCAGAGACACATGCTCGGCTGTACGGACCCAGGGCGGGCTCGTGCCGGACAGGAGGGAACGATGTTCAGACATCTCTTGGTCACGGCCTCGGCGCTGGCCATGCTGATCGCGGGGCCAATTCACGCGCAGACTGCGCCTGCGCCGGCCTTTGCCGACCTCGCGCTGCCCTCGGCGGAGGTGACGCCGCAGGAGGCCTATGTCCGCGCCGTCGCGCGGCAGGCCTACGTCTGGGGCTGGCCGATGGTGAACATGCTGAACCGCCGCGCCCGGATCACCCAGGCGCCGCACCCCGGCCTCCTCGGCGGCGTGCTGCCGGCGGCGCCGCGCGGGCAGATCGGCATGCTGCACGACTATATCGAGCCGAGCCAGCGCTTCATCGCCTGCCCGAACCAGGACGTGGTCTACGGCCTCGGCTTCTTCGACCTCGACGCCGAGCCCGTGGTGATCCAGGTGCCGGACTTCGGCGACCGCTTCTGGGTCTACGCTCTCTACGACCAGCGCACCGACCAGTACGGCGAACTGGGCAAGCCCTACGGCTCGAAGCCGGGCTTCTACCTGCTCGTCGGTCCGAACTGGAACGGCGAGGTCCCCGAGGGGATCACCGGCGTCATGCACTCCTCGACCTCGCTCGCGAACGCGATTCCGCGCATTTTCCAGAACGACACCGACGAGGACCGCGCCGCCATCCAGCCGCTGATCAACCAGGTGGTCGCCTATCCGCTTTCCGAGTTCACCGGCGAGATGAAGACGATCGACTGGGCGAACGCGCCTGACATCGAGAACCCGGAAGGCGGCGGCGACGCCGAGACCCGCTGGGTGGTGCCGGAGAAGTTCTTCGACCAGTTCCCGGAGATCCTCGAGATGGTGACGCCGCTTCCCGGCGAGGAGGCGATGTATGCGCAGTTCCGCTGGCTGATGGACGTCGTGGCTGCCGATCCGGCGCTGAAGACCGCGATCGTCGACGAGGCGACGAAGGCCGAGGCGGAGATCATCGGGCCCTTCCTGCAGTGGAAGCACAATGGCAAGCCGGCCGGGAACGGCTGGAACCGCTCGGTCAACAATGCCGAGTGGGGGGTCGACTACGACCGGGCGGGCACGGCGCGATCGAACATGTTCGACAACCGCCCGAACGAGACGCAGTACTTCTACACCGACGACGACGCCTCCGGCACGGCGCTCGACGGCTCGAAGACCTACGCGATCACCTTCGCCGCCGGGCAGGAGCCGCCGGTCGAGGGTTTCTGGTCGATGACGCTCTACAACAAGGAGCACTTCTTCCACGCCAACGACCTCAACCGCTACTCGCTCGGCACCAAGAACACCGGCCTCCAGCGCAACGCCGACGGCTCGCTGACGCTCTACGCCGGTGCGGCGTCGCCGGGGGCCGACAAGGAGTCGAACTGGCTGCCGGCGCCCGAGGGGCCGTTCTCCCTCTACATCCGCGCCTACTGGGGCAGGGAGCAGATTCTCGACGGCACTTGGCAGCCGCCGAGGATCGAGCCGGTGGAGTAGCAGAGGCTGCTACTGGCGTATAGCGTCGCGCTCGCGCCCGGACGCGATCTGGAGTTCAATACGTCCATGCTGATCGGCGTCATCTCCGACACCCACGGCCTGCTGCGCCCCGAAGCGCTGGCAGCACTGGCGGGCGTCCAGTACATTATCCACGCCGGCGACATCGGCAGCCCGGACATCGTGCCGAGGCTTGCGGAGATCGCACCCGTCACGGCGATCATCGGCAACGTCGACACGCAGGCATGGGCAAGGGAGCTACCGGCACGGGTGGTGGCGAGGCTCGCCGGGCGGACGATCTGCGTCATCCACGACCTCGGAGATCTCGACCTCGATCCGGCCTCAGCTGGCTTCGACATGGTCGTGTCGGGCCACTCACACATGCCGAAGGTCGAGATTCGACAAGGCGTCGTGTACTTCAACCCTGGAAGCGCGGGTCCTCGGCGGTTCCGACTACCCGTAGCGCTGGCGCTGGTTGATCTGGCCTCTGGCCTAGTCCGTCCCGAGATCCACGAACTGCCACTTTAGGCGCTCGCCCCGCTCATCGGCTCGCGGGGCTCATGATCGCCCGTCGAGGCGTTCCTGCGACGGGTGAGACAGATGAGACACGTATTCCGGATTACTGCCTCGCGCGCACGCGCGCGCGCGCGAGGAGAGGAACGGAAACATCTGTCTCATCTGTCTCACTTGTCGTCGTAGTCAGCCGACATGCGGACCTCGGCGGCAGCTTCCCGAGGGCATTTCGTTGCCTTGGGCCGCGATCAGACTCGCAACAGCGACTTGATCGCCCGGCGTTCGTCCATCGCGCGATAGCCCTCCGCCACGTCGGCGATCGGCAGCTCGAGATCGAAGACCTTACCGGGGTTGATCTTTCGGGTCAGGACGAGGTCCATCAGTTGCGGCAGGAAGCGGCGAACCGGCGCAGGGCCGCCGAGCAGGTTCTTCTGCGAGAAGAACAGGTACTCGCCATTCAGTTCGACGCCGTGCGGGACGCCGACGAAGCCGATCGAGCCCCCGGGCCGCGCGGCGTTGATCGCCTGGTGCATCGACTCGTTGGTGCCGACGCATTCCAGCACCGCGTCAGCCCCGACGTCCTTCGTCAGTTCCTTGATCCGGGCAACGCCGGCGTCGCCGCGCTCGGTGACGATGTCGGTCGCGCCGTACTCCAGCGCCAGGTCCTGCCGCTGCTTGTGGCGGCTCATCACGATGATGCGGTCGGCGCCCATCTGGCTGGCGGACAGCACGCCCATCAGGCCGACGGCGCCGTCGCCGACTACCGCGACCGTCGAGCCCGGCTGCACCCGCGCGGCGTCGGCCGCATACCAGCCGGTACCGAGCACGTCCGACGCGGCGAGCAGCCCGGGCAGTAGGTCCTCGGCCGGCCCTTCTGCGGTCGCGACCAAGGTGCCGTCGGCGAGCGGGACGCGGGCATACGGCGCCTGAGCACCGCTCATGAACTCGCGCTGCGCGCAGGAGGACTGGAAGCCGTGCCGGCAGTGCGGGCAGACGTTGTCCGAGGTGGCGAACGAGCCGACCACGAATTGCCCCGGCTTGAAATCGCGAACCTCGCTGCCGACCTCGACCACCGTCCCGCAATACTCGTGCCCCATGTGCATCGGCGCGGTGACCGGGTTGGCGCCACGGTAGGGCCAGAGGTCGGAGCCGCAGACGCAGGTGGCAGCGAGCCGGATGATGGCGTCGGTCGGCTTCAGGATCTGTGGCTCGGCGACATCCTCGTAGCGGACGTCGCCGGGGCCGTGGAGAACGGTGGCTAGCATAAGGGATTCCTTTCGATCATTCAGGCGCCGTAGTCGGCGTCGCTGACGTGCTCCAGCCAGTCGACGACCTTGCCGCCGCTGACCTCCTGGATAGCGATATGGGTCATCGCGATCGCGGGCGAGGCGCCGTGCCAGTGCTTCTCGCCGGGCGCGAACCAGACGACGTCGCCGGGGCGGATTTCCTCGACGAGCCCGCCCTCGCGCCGAACCCGCCCGAGGCCGGAGGTCACGATCAGCGTCTGGCCGAGCGGATGGGTGTGCCAGGCCGTCCGGGCGCCTGGCTCGAAGGTGACCTGGGCACCCTGCACGCGGTCGGGGTCGGCGGCGTTGAAGAGTGCGTCGACGCGGACGCGGCCGGTGAACCACTCGGCCGGGCCTTCGCGAGACGTAGTCTGGCCTGCGCGGAAGATTTCCATGGCGATCTCCTTCGGATCAGGAATGAGGCTCGAGCCGCAGCGGGAACTCGCCGCGAACCAGCAGCGGCGCCACTCCGCCCTCTATGTGGCCGAGCCGGATCAGGTCGCCGCGGTAGCTGTAGGCGCCGTGGAAGAAGGCGAGGTTGCCCCAGCCGAGGAAGTAGCAGAGGTCGCCGGGAGCCTCGTCGTCGAAGGGCACGTGGCCCCCTTCGTCCAGCCGGCGCGGCAGGTGGGCGATCTTCTCGTTGGTCGAGAAGTCGCCGATCGTCAGTTCCAGCGGCAGAAGCGACGCGAGGTCCCGGACGGTCGGATTGTCGAGAAGCCGGACGGTGAAGTCCTGATCGGAGAAGCGGCAGCGCAGGCGCATGACAGGTCCTGTAGCTTGGGAGCGGCCGGTGCGCGGCAGCAGGAGGCTCGCGGCCGCGCCGGCCAGGAGCGTGCGCCGGGTCAACGACGGCGGAACGGCTAGCATGCGGCGGTCCCCTCCATGCCGTATGAAAGGTTCCCGTGCCTGCCTGCCTTCTGCCGCGCGCCCGTCGCGGCGGCTGCAACGATGGCCGAGCCGAGGAGGAGAAGTGCGCCGAGGGCGAACGCGCTCCACCAGCCGGCGCTGTCGAAGAGGAGCCCGCCGGAGAAGGCGCCGAAGGTGATGGCGAACTGGATGAGCGCGACCTGCAGGCCGCCGCCGGCCTCGAGCTGGTTCGGGATGGTGCGGGTCATCCACGTGCCCCAGGCCACCGGGATCGGGGTGGTCAGGAAGCCCCAGAGCATCAGCAGGCCGGTCGTCGCGATAGCGACAGGCCCGAGGCCGATCAGGAGCAGCGCGATCGCGGCGAGCGCCGCCGGAAACGCGATCAGCACCGCGCTCAGGTGCGCGCGGAGGAGGAGGCCGATCAGCGAGGTTCCGGCCAGCCCGGCGAGGCCGAGCCCGAGCAGCACCAGCGAGAGAGTGTTCACGTCGAGGGCGGTGATAAGTTCGAGGAAGGGCCGCAGGTAGGTGGACAGAGCGAACTGCCCGGCGAAGAACAGCGTCATCGCCGCCATGCCGAGCGCGAAGGTGCGATTGGCAAGCAGGCGGAAGGGAGCGCCGGTCGAAGCGGTCCCGCCGCCTGGCATCCGGGGCAGGACGAGGGCCTGCCAGACGAACGCGCCGACGCCGACCGGGACCAGGATGAAGAAGGCGCCGCGCCAGCCGATCAGCCCGCCGAGGAAGCTGCCGAGCGGGGCGGCGATGACGGCGGCGAGCGCGGTTCCGCCCTGCAGCATGGCCAGCGCCTTGGGCACGTCAGGGCCGGAGACGATGCGGGCTACGATGGCTGTCGCGAGCGACCAGAAGCCGCCGACCGACACCCCGATCAGCGCGCGGCCCAACATGAAGACGAGATAGTTGGGCGCGAACGCGACGGCGATCCCGGAGATCACGAGTACCGCGGTGTAGCCTAGGACGACCGTGCGGCGGTCGAAGCGCGCGAGCAGCCCGTTGCTGAACAGGCTCGTCACCACGGCGAAGAAGCCCGAAACGGCGATCGCCATTCCGGCCTGACCTTCGGTGATCGCGAGATCCTCGGCAATGGGCGTCAGCAGGCTGACGGGCATGAACTCCGAGGCGACGAGCGTGAAGGTCATCAACGACATGCAAATCACCGCGCCCCAGGCGCTCCGCGTCTCGGTCATCCTGCTGTCGTAGGTCGCGTCCATGTCGTTCCCGCGCTGAAGGTGTCTCCGCGCGAGCCATATAGACCTGTCGCATTCACCGGATTAGACGGAGCAATCCGCATGAGCCTATCGGCTCACGACATAAATCACCGGGGTGCGGCATGCAGCGCGGCGAGCTCAACGACCTGCTCTGGTTCCTCGCGGTGGCGGAGGAGCGGAGCTTCACCCGCGCCGCCGCGCGGCTCGGCACCTCGCAGTCCACGCTCAGCCATACGATCAAGAACCTGGAGGCCCGGCTCGGCCTGCGGCTGCTCACCCGCACCACGCGCAGCGTGGCGCCCACCGAGGCAGGGCAGCGCCTCGTCCAGTCGCTCGGCCCGCGCATCGAGGAGATCGAGACGGACCTAGCCAATCTCATGGCGCTTCGGGACAAGCCGTCTGGAACGGTGCGGCTGACCCTGTCGGACCACGCCTACCGGACGATCCTCTGGCCGAGGCTGCGGCCGGTCCTGGCGGAGTATCCCGACCTCCGCCTCGAGGTCAGCATCGACAACGTCCTCCGCAATATCGTCGAGGAGCGGTTTGACGCCGGCGTGCGCCTGGGCGAAAGCGTCGACAAGGATATGATCGCCGTAAGGATCGGGCCTGACTGGCGGCTCGTCGCCGTGGCGTCGCCCGGCTACTTCGCAGGTCGGTCGGTTCCCTTGAACCCGCAGGACCTGGTGCAGCATGACTGCATCAACCACCGCCAGGGGAGGTCCGGCGGCCTCTACGCCTGGGAGTTCGGCAGGGACGGCCGCGGGCTCCGCGTGCGCGTCGAGGGGCAGCTCACGTTCAACACGTCGCTGCCGATGATCGACGCCGCGATCGCCGGGCGCGGCCTCGCCTACGTCCCCGAGGACCTCGTGAGCGAGCACATCACGTCAGGCGCGCTGGTCCAGGCGCTCGACGATTGGTCGCCGTACTTCTCGGGATATCACCTCTACTATCCCAGCCGGCGGCAGCTGTCGCCGGCGATGTCAGTGATCGTCGAGGCGCTGCGGTTCCGTGCTGCTGCCAGGTGACGGCTGATTACTCGAGGCTCCCGATGCGGCGCTCGAAACGAAGCACTTAACCTGCTCGTGCGACCACGAAACGCCGCCCGCGCCGGTGATGGACCTCGCGCCCGTTGAGCCGCCAGACGATCACGCTGAGGGCATACTCCCACCGCCGATGCGCCGTCGGTCGGCTGATGCCGAACCGGTAGCAGAGTTCCTTCCAGCTGCCGCCCTCTGCTCGCGCCCACATCAGGTGGGCGTCGTCTCGCTCGAGAAAGCGGTTCCAGGTTATTACCTCCTCCATGCGCGAGATCGCAGCGCTGCTCGGCGGCGGCAGCCGCATCGGTGTCGGCGCCGCCGCTGCCAGCTCCTTCGCGGTCCGCTGGATCTCCGGCCAGGTGCCGAAGTAGCCGGCGACCCGGACCGGCGGCAGACGACGCAGGACGGCGGCCGCCTCGGTGATCCGTTCCTCGACCATGTCGCGGGTCCATTCAGGCATCCGCCGCCTCCTCCCGCTTACCGTAGAGCTTGTCCCCGAGTTGGCGGACGAGCTCGCGCTCGGGCCAGGTCAGCCGCTCGTCGTCGACGGCGACGGCGAGCAGACCCTGCTCGTGCCAGCCGTCGCGCTTCACGCGCTCCGGGCCGCGCCGCTCGCCTCCGTAGCCCGGAGGATGCCATCTCATCGCGCGACCTCCCGCAGCACCGCGGCGTAGCCGGCGACGTCGAGGATCGAGTCAGCGTGCACCGGATCGTGGCTGAGCCGCGCGAGCTTCAGGTCGATCAGGCAGAGCACCACTTGCGCCGAGGTGACGGGCTGGCCGAGGGTGATCGACCAGCGCGCGGCCACCGCGGCCATCAGTGGCCCGGCATCACCATACGCCTGCCGCCGCTGCGCGACGACCTTCGCCGCCTCGAGAAGCATCGCCTCGCCGCTCACCGCAGACCTCCCCGGGTCTCGATCGCCCAATGCAGGATGGCGAGGGCGTCGGCCTCGTTGTCGTCGCTCGGGCGGAAGCCGCGGGCGCGTGCGGCCACGATCATCTCCTCCTTGCCGGCGTTACCCTTGCCGGTCGCATGGCGCTTGACCGTGCCGACCGGCACGCCCTGGTAGGGCACGCCACGCAACTCGGCCCAGGCGGTCAGCGTCGCCATCAGCCCGCCATAGACATGGGCCGCGTCGGTGGCGACATGCCGGCGGACTTCCTCGAACCAGATCGCGGCGATCGGCCCGCTCAGTTGGTCGAGCTCGGTCAGCCAGTTGGTGAAGCGGAGGTACCGGGTCGAGAACCGGAAGCTGATGGTGACAGAGCCCGACGCGACCACCCTCCGCGGCATCTTCGAGCGGTTCGTCCGGATCGGCTCGGCGACGGTGCTGGCGCGGGAGCTTCGCGACGGGGGTGTGCTCGCGCCCAGCGGCAAGCCGTTCGACAAGGGCGCCCTCTACAGCCTGCTGAACAACCGGACCTATCAAGGGCTCGCTGTGCACAAGGGCACCGCGTACCCGGGCGAGCATCCCGCGATCGTCCCGCAGGACCTCTGGGACAAAGTGCATGCGATCCTTGCTGAAAACGCCCGAACCCGATCCGCCAACACCCGGGCCCAGACACCGGCGTTGCTGAAGGGGTTACTCTTCGGACCGACCGGCGCGGCGATGTCGCCGACCCACACGCGAAAGGGCAACCGGCTGTATCGATACTACGTCAGCCAGGATGTCCTGAAGCTTGGGCCGGAGGCGTGCCCGGTCGGCCGCGTGTCGGCGGCGGAGATCGAGTCGGCGGTCATCGATCAGCTACGCGGCATCTTTCGGCAGCCGGAGATCATCGTGGGCACATGGCGCACGGCCCGGGAGGAGCAGGACGACGTGGGCGAGGCCGAGGCGCGGGAGGCGCTGCTGCAACTCGACCCGCTGTGGGACGAGCTCTTTCCGGCCGAGCAGGCGCGGATCGTGCAGCTGCTGGTCGAGCGGGTTGACGTGCGGATACAGGACGTCGAGGTCCGGCTGCGGCCGAACGGGCTCAGCGGGATGGTGCGGGAAGTGGCTGGCAGCAGGAGGGCTGCGGCGTGAAGCAGGCGACGATCTCGGCGGACGGCGAGACGATCACGATCCACATCCCGATGACATTCAGGAAGCGCGGCGGACGGAAGATGGTGGTGACACCGGATGGCGCGCCCTGGGCGCCGCGGCCGCGTATCGACAATGCGATGGTCAAGGCGCTGGCGCGGGCGTTCCGGTGGCAGCGGATGCTGGACGAGGGCGTCTGCGCGACAATCGAGGAGCTCGCCGGGCGCGAGCGTGTGAGCCGCGGTTACATCAGCAGGGTGCTGCGGTTGATGTTGCTCGCGCCGGACATCGTCGAGGCGATCCTCGATGGGCGGCAGGCGGAGGGCACGCGGCTGGAGGATTTGCTGGAGGGGAATCGGCGGGAGTGGGACCGGCAGCGAACGCACCTTATGATGGGCTCTGCGTCGGACGGGCTGAGCGCGGGAAGCCCGCCGTCGTAACGTCTCCACTCATCGGTGAGGACCTCGGCTATGCACTACACGATACCGAGGGTGCGACGGTTCCTGGCCTGGGACACGGGCGACGGGGTCAAACTGGATCGTCTTGCGCGGCTACGCACCCCGGAGCATGTGAGCAATCTCTTCTGGGAAGGTCGAGCACACCGTTCCCGATAGCAGCCACCAGACGCCGGCTGCATTCAGCTTTAGGCCGCCTGTCTCGGTCTCCTTGATCTTCTCGTGGATCTCTTTGTCGGCGGCCTCACGTTCGGCTCGTTCCCGTTTCATCACCTCGTCCTGGGCGCGAACCCTGTCGTCGGCCTCCTTCTGATGTGCGCTTAGATCGTCCCGCACCCTCCTGACGTTCTTCTCGACGGCTTCGAGACGCTGCTCGACGGTGGCGCCCTCGGGGACGCCAGACCAGACGTGCGCGCGGGCGGACATACCGGAGAGCGACACGATTGCCGAACCCGATGCCAAGATTACTCGGCCCCGGATGCGCGGGAAGCTCGACATCCACGCCTTGGTCTGAGCCCATGAGCCTGGCACGTCGAACTGCTTGCGGGTGCCGCGGATTCCGACCCAGACGATCCAGACGCCGAGCACTTGGAGGAGAAAACCGACGGAGCGGAAGCCGAACTCGGTCGGCCAAAGCCATGCTGCGACAAGCGGGGCGCCTAAAGCGAGCAGTGGGCCCGAAAGGAGATGACAACCCTGCCACACCCAGGCCGCGACCCGCTTAAGGTAGTAAATTGCAGCTTTCAACGAGACACCTCCGAAAAACCCCTTCTTCGGTCAGTAGACGCGGCATAACCTTCCGTCGAGAGAGGTGGTCGGCGTGTCCTGGTACGAGGTGATCAAGGATTTCCAGGAGCTGGTCGGCGTCGCCGTCGGCTTCATCGGTGTGATCCTGACCCTTCTCTACACCGCGAAACTCGCCCGCGATCAGCGTCAGCACGAGGCAGATCTTGCAAGGCGGCGGCGCCAGCACGAGTCGCTCGAGCTCGGGCGTGGGCTCCTAGTCGAACTGGCGCAGATGCGAGCGAACATCCAGCACCTGGCGCAGAAGGAGTTCAAGGAAGATCAAAAGAAGGACAGGGTAGTCCTACCCATCTATGCGACACCCATCTTCGACGCGAACGTCCAGCATATTGGCCGCCTACCGGGCGCCTCGGTTCCGATCGTCGTCAGCGCCTATCTTCAGATTCAGCGGCTGCGGGAGTTCATGCGGTCGTCCGCGCTGGACAAAGACGCGCAGCACTACCTGCAGCTGCCGGTGGCCCAAATTGGGAGTATCCAGCAGCAATCTCGGGTCGTCTCGGGTCGGCTGAGTCAGGCGATCGAGAAACTGATGGCCGAGCTCGGGGATCACGGGCTACCGGTTGAGGAACTCGAGTGGCCGCTGACGGTGTCTGACGGACAGGTGCCCGAACCCGTAGGTCGCCAAGCACCAGATGGCGTTCACAGCTACGCCCAGCAGTAACGTGGTGATGATCACCCCGGTCATCGGCACCCGCTGATGCGCCGAGAGCCTTCATGTCCATTCTCTAGTTGTGTACCGGCCTTCCGTTGCCGTGCGTCTTGGATCGCCCTACAAGCACTGACCGGCAACCGATGATCCCGTGAGGGGCCATTTGACCTACGTCTCGCGGACGCTCTGGCACGAAACGCTTGAAAACGGGCGCGAGCGAATCCGTGAGGACGAACTCTCAGGCCGCCCCGAGTCGCTGGTGGTGCTAGGTGAACCGGGCATGGGTAAGAGTAGTCTTCTGAGTTCACTCGGCGAAGTGATGGGCGTCATGCCCTGTACCGCCCGCCAGCTTATCAACCGGCCCGATCCGGCGACCCTTCTCGGCGATGCGCCGCTGATCCTCGTCGATGCGCTCGACGAGGTCGCGGCAGCGCGAGAAGGAGACACTGTCGATCTTGTCCTCCGGAAGCTCGGCGCGCTCGGCTATCCCCGCTTCGTGCTCTCCTGCCGGGTGGCCGACTGGCAGGCGGCCACATCCGTAGCGGCGATACACGAGCAATACTCGGCTGAGCCGTTGCAGCTCCATCTCGAACCGCTCTGCCGGGAGGATCAACTCGCGATCCTGTCGGAGCAGGTGGGCGCGGAGCGCGCCACAGATCTCATCGAGCACTTCGAGTCCTACGGACTCGACTACCTCGGGAACCCTCAGACCCTCGATCTGCTTGCCCGGCTACCCTCCGATGAGCTCCTACCTACGAGCAGCGGCACGCTCTTCGAACTCGCCGTCGAGAAGCTGCGTGTCGAGCACCGGGATGGGATAGGCCGCCAGGAGCTTTCACGAGAAATCGCTCTGGATGCGGCAGGCGCGGCCTTCGCCGCCCTCATCCTGTCGGGCGCTTCCGCGATCCGCCGGAGAGGGCAGGCGAACTTGGAGGAGGGCGAGCTTCCCGTCGCCGAAATCGACGCGCTTGCCGGCGGACACCTCGCGCAGGTCTTGGGCACTCGGCTCTTCGCGGGTGGCGAAGACAGCTTCACCTATTGGCACCGTCGCATCGGCGAGTTCCTTGGGGCGGCATGGCTCGCCAAGCGGGCCGACACGCGGGCGAAGCGCAGGCGCCTCCTGCACCTTTTTCACTCCCCCGGGCTCGTGCCCACGAGCCTTCGTGGCCTTCATGCCTGGCTCGCACGCAGTCCCCACCTGGCCGATGCGGTCATCGCCGCCGACCCGATGGGCGTCATTGAATACGGCGATGCCGACGCCCTGACAGCGACGCAAGCAAGAGCCCTTTTCGAGGCGCTGGAAGCCTTGGCACACCGAAACCCACGCTTCTGGCAGCGTGGAGCGGCACGGGCGGCTACGCTCGTGTCCCTCCCGCTGCGCGAAAGGGTAAACCGCGTGGTCCTGGATCGGCTGGCCCCGGTCGCCTTCCGTCTCCTTCTGCTCGAGCAGCTGACCGACGGCGTCAAGGCGGAGCCGTACCGCGACGCGCTCCGGCAACTCCTTCAGGACCAGGCGGAGGTCTTCGCCATCCGCTGGGAGGCGGGTACAGCCTTGGCAAAGCTGGATGGGGAAGACTGGCCCGTCTGGGTGGAAGACCTTCGGCAGCAGGCCGATCGTAACTCGGTTCGCCTCGCGTACGATATGATGCGGGCGGTAGGCTTGGGCGCATTCACCGACCGGCAGATCGTCGAGGTCGTCCTGACCTTCGACGGCCTGCTTCTCTGCTCATGGCCCCGTGAGGAGTCTGACCACCTTGCGGCGCGTTTCTGGCGTCTGCCTGAGATCGTCCCTCCGGATCGCCTCGATAGCATACTGGATATCCTTTCGAACCACCTCCGCGAACTGCTCCCCCGAGAGGCGGGCATCAACCACAACGACCTGATCGACGCCCTACACGGCCTCGTACTCCGGCGCCTTGCCCTCGATCCCGTGGAGGGCGCTCGCCTTTGGGGATGGCTGCAGCCACTGGAGAGTTGGCACTCGTACCACCGCGACAAGGCCACAACCCTTCGGGAGAGGCTGCGGACGCTTGACGACGTCCGACGGGCGATCCAGCACCAAGTGCTGCTCCAAGCCGGCGAAGAGTCAATTTGGCGGAGGCAGATGCGGCTCGCGAGAATCAACGCCGGGCTTACAGTGGACGAATCCGACGTCGTTGCTCTGCTTGCGGCTCTCGATCCACCTGCACCGAACGATGAGCGATGGTTTGATATTCTCTGCCTTGTACCTCACGACGAAGAGAGAGGCCGGTTCCCGCGCCAGGCCGCGGAGCGCCTCGTGGGGGATGATGCCGTGCGCCGAGAGCGTATCGCGCGCCTTTCGGACGTGGTCGTGCCCGAATGGAAGATCGAGGAGGACCGCGAGGCGCAGCGACACGCCGTGGAGCGGGCGGAGCAGTTCGGGCGGGCCCGAGAGGACCATATTGGACAAGTCGACCGGATGCGGGCCGGCGATCTCTCGTGGCTTCACGGAGCGGCCCAAGCCTACCTGAAGCGCTTCTATGATGTCGGGGATGGACTCCCTGCACATGAGCGCGTCGAAGAATGGCTGGGGCCTGTGGTCGCCGCCGCGGCCCACGACGGGTTCGAGTCGTTCCTGACCGCGGCGCCGCCCCGCCCGAGTGCCACGCGCATGGCGCTCAGCTTCGCGAACGGGCGCCGATACTACGCGGGCGACGTGATCGTGGCCGCTCTTGCTGAGCGGCTGCGTCTTCGCGCGGAGCCGTTCACGGATTTGCCGGACGAGCGACTGATGGCAGGGTTATTCGAGCTATGGAGCTCAGGAATTGAGGAACACGCGGGGTTGACCGGGCTTGCTGACCGGCTGGAGACCGATCTTCGGACGCGCGGGGCTTGGGAGGGAGCCGTTCGCCTCTTCATCGGCGCCCAGCTTCGCCGCAGGCGCGAGCATGTCGACGAGCTTTACCAGCTGATGAGAGCGGACCGCGATGCAGCCTTGGCTGCCGCGCTCGCCATTGAATGGCTGCAACAGTATCCAGACTTGCCTGCCAGGCCCGAGGCCGAACTGATCGACCGCGTCCTCCATTCCGACCGCTGCGACGAGCTCGCCCGGATCGGTGAAGCGTGTCGCGCGACGGCCCTCGACGACGAACGGCGACGGACCTGGGACGCGGTGCAGCTGTTGATTGATCTGGAGGCCGCCGAGGCTCGTCTCGACGGGGCGGCTGAGCCGGACCTCCTCTGGGCTATCTGCCGCCGCACGGCGAGCGACCGCGACGACGATCGTGCGTCGTTGCCGCTCAGTTCCCGCCACATCGCGTGGATTGTGACAACCTTCCGGACACTTTGGCCCGCAAGTCCAATGCCCACCGGCATGACCACCGGTAGCAGGAACCCTTGGGACGCTACTAGCTACCTCTCCGGCTTGATCTCACGGCTGGGGGAGGACACTTCGGACGAGGCGGTCGCCGCGATGGCCGGCTTGGTAGGGGCGCCCTCGGACGGCTATACTGGTCACGTCAGGGCCGTCGCCGCCGAGCAGCGGCGCAAGCGCGTCGAACAGGCCTACACCCCCCCTGCAATCGGGGAGATCGCCACGATCCTGGACGGCGGGGCCCCTGGCGGCGCGGCCGACCTTCAGGCGGTGATGCTTGAGAACATGGACGTCGTGCAGGCCATGCTTCGGGGAAGCGACGTCGATTGGTATAGGGGGTTCTTGCGCGAGGACGGCCGCCACAAGGACGAGGAGCCTTGCCGCGACGAGCTGATCAAGATGCTGCGCGCGTCCGACGCGTCTCTCGAGTACATCCCGGAGAGCCACGGGGCCGATGACAAGCGGGTGGACATCGTCGTCCGGGCTGGCGCGCGATTGATCCTGCCCGTCGAGATTAAGGGCCAATGGCACCGCAACCTCTGGACTAGCGCCGACGAGCAGCTTGACCATCTCTACGTCACGGACTGGCGGGCCGAGCGTGGCATCTTTCTTGTCCTGTGGTTCGGCGGCGCTGTGGCCCTGACAAGGTCGCCTGCTGGGATCGGCCCGCCTTCGACGCCGCAGGAACTGCACGAAGCCCTACGCGCGACGAGCCGCGCTGCGCGGGCGGGACGCGTCGACATTGTTGTACTCGATCTGACCCGTCCGGAGCCGAGCTCCAGCGGTGCGCTCTCAGCGGCCGGCGCAGCCATCACTACGTAGCGCGACTTCTGGCTTGCCGCGATAGCCGACGCGCCCGCGGTCGCCGCCATACTTTCGGTCAGCAAGGTTCGCAGCGTCCCGCAAGCGGCGCAACGGATGCGTCATTTTGATCTCAGGTTGTTCCGCAACCCCAAATTCCGATGCGAAATGGGTGAATTCGGGAGTGCGAAAAACCCAATGAAAACAGAGGCTGCAACCTGTTTACCGAAACACCCGAAGTCAACAGGTTCGGAGAAATCGGCCGCTCGGAGAACTGAATTCGGCCCACTGGCCGGTGCCGCAGTCAACAGCCCTGCCGCTACAACACTCGAAAACAACGACAAACTTCGGCGCGTCGTCTGAACGGAGAACGATTTGCATCAGGGAGTTGGCTGGGGAACCTGGATTCGAACCAGGACTAACGGAGTCAGAGTCCGTGGGTCTACCGTTAACCTATTCCCCAATTTCCTCCCCCGTACCGAATTCAAACCCTGAACGCAAGCGCTGCCACGCAGGGGAAGAAGACGAATCATGGCGTCATCACTTCGACACCAAGCGGCTCTGCTCGGTGATCTTCGGCCTCGCCCTGTTGAGTGGTTTGAGGGCGAGGCGTCCGAGGAGAGCGAGAAAAGTGGCTCCGATCCGGTGCGGCCCGCTCCCGTGACCGAATCGATCCAGGCCGCGACACGAGGCGCGAGACCGCCCGCGAAATGCAGCGGGCGTTTCCTGCGCGGAGCCGACCCGATAGACTTGGTGCATGAGAAACGACGAAGGCGGCCACGGATTCCCGGGACGGCGAGGCCTCATCCTGCTCGGGTGGGTCCTGCTGCTGGGGACGGTCCTCGTGTGGTCGGCGCTCCATGAACGCCGGAAGCTTCTGTCCGAATTCGGGAACGAGGCCGCGATCCTGCATCGCCTGACCTCGCAGCGCGTCGATCAGCACGACGCGCATATGACGGCGCTCTCCGCCCTTGCCGCCGCCGAAGGCAGCGACCGGCCCGACCTCTTCCTGGATGTGGCCGCGACCATCCGGCGCTTCTACCCCCGGATCACGGCGGTCGATCTGGTCTCCCTGCCGCCCTCCCGCGACTATCTGACGACGCGGCCCGGGCTCTCCGAGGAAGAACTCGCCACCGTCAGGGATGTCGCCCTGGCATCGGACGGAGCGCTGGCATTGCGCGCCGCGCCGGGGCGCGCGGGACATTACCTGCTGATCAAGCGCAGCCCCAATTCCGATGCGGCGCGCTTCGGCCTGGCGTTGGAGGTGGACGGGGCGGCCCTGCTGGCCACGGAATCCGATTTCTGGACGCGACCCTCCGTGACGCGCGCGCTGCTCATGCCGGACGGCACCCTGCTCGCCGGCAGCGGCCCCATCTCCGCGCCGCAATTCGAGAAGCCGCTCGGCAGCGTGTCGCAGCCGCTGCTCCTCCAGGCCGGCATCGCGCCGGCCCTGTCCGATCTCCTGCCGGGCATCCGCGTGGCGGGGCTCGCGCTTCTGGCCTCGGCGGTCTATCTCGTCGCGGCTCTCGGGCTGCGACAGCTCGCCCGGGCGCGCCGCGCGGAGCGCCAGGCCCGTCTGAGCGCCCAGGAGGCGCGGCTGGCGCATGCCTCGCGGATCAACGCCCTCGGTGAGATGGCCAGCGGCATGGCGCATGAACTGACCCAGCCGCTGACCGCCATTCTGAGTCAGGCCCAGGCCGGCCGGCATCTGGTCGAGCGCGGCGATACCCGCGCGCTCGCGCCGGTGATGCAGGGCATCGCGGATCAGGCCAAGCGCGCCTCGGCGATCATGGAGCGGTTGCGGAACTGGAGCCGGCCCAATCCGGATACCGAAAGGCAGAGCGTCGTCGGCGAGGCTGTGCGGAACGTCGAACTCCTGCTGGGGCCCGAGGCCGAGCGCAACGGCGTCACGCTCTCCGCCGATCTCGATCCGCTCCCGCTCAGGGTCCGGGGCGATCCGGTGGAACTCGAACAGATCATCTTCAATCTCGTCCGCAACGCGATCGAGGCCACCGCCGGGGCGCCGCGCTCTCGCGTGACAATGTCGAGCCGCCGGGACGGCGCGTTTGCCGTGGTCGAGGTGAGCGACAGCGGCCCCGGCGTGCCGGCCGAGCTCCGCGCCCGGCTCTTCGAGCCCTTCGTCACCGGAAGGCCCGGCGGAACCGGTCTCGGTCTCGCCCTCTGCCGGCGGCTCGCCGAGCGCATGGGCGGCGAGATCGATCTGCTCGCGGAGCGGCCGGAAACCGTGTTCCGGCTTCGGCTTCCGCTCGCGCCCGCCGCCCTGCAGGAAGCCGCGGAATGACCGGGCCGGTCTATCTCGTCGATGACGACGACGCCGTGCGCGATGCGCTGTCGTTGCTCCTGCGCACGGTCGGGCTGCCGGTGCGCGGCTTCGCCTCGCCCGGGCATTTCCTCGCCGCGCTCGACGAATTGCCCCCCGGCTGCCTGGTCCTCGATATCCGGATGCCGGTGATCTCGGGGCTGAAGCTGCAGGAGCATCTCGCCGGGCGCGGCCTCGACTGGCCGACGGTCGTCATCAGCGGCCACGGCGACATCGAGGCCTGCCGGCGGGCCTTCCGCAACGGGGCCATCGACTATCTCAGCAAGCCCGTGGACGAGCAGGACCTGATCGACGCGATCCAGAGGGGCCTTGCCGAGCTCGAAGCGCGCCGCCGCGAGGCATCCGAGGCCGACGAGGCGCGGGCGCTGCTGGCCCGGCTCACCGGCCGCGAGGCCGAGGTTCTCGAAATGATCGCCAGGGGGCTGACGACGCGGCAGATCGCGGAAGCCCTGGCGCTCTCGCCGCGGACGGTGGACAGCCACCGGGCCGCGATCGGCGCCAAGACCGGCACCACCTCGGCCGCGGAACTGACCCGGCTCTGGCTCGACGGGCGCGCGTATCGGTAGAATTACCGACGGCGGCGCGAGCCCTACGACTACCGGCGGCGGGAGGCCGCGGTTAGGGTCCGGCCCGTCAAACAACGAAGGAGGACCGACATGATCCGCACATTCGCCCTGGCCGCCGCCGTGCTGGCCCCGGTTTCGCTCGCCGCGCAGGACCTGCCGACCGCGCCCTACCTGCCGCTCGCCACGGCGACGACCGCTGCCCAGACCGCGCTCGATGCCTGCGCCGCCGAGGGCCAGAACGTCAGCGTCGCCATCGTGGCCCGCGACGGCGCGACCAAGGTCCTGCTGAAGGCCGACAATTCGGGGCCGCACACCGCGTCGAGCGCGACCGGCAAGGCCTTTGCCTCCGCTGGGCTCGGCCGCGACACCGCCGGCCTGGCCGAGTTCATCGCTGGCAACCCCCAGAATTCCGGTCTGCGCGACATGGATCCGCGCCTCGTCATCCAGGCCGGCGGCCTGCCGATCCGCATCGGCGGCGCGCTGGTTGGCGGCATCGGCGTCGGCGGTGCGCCCTCAGGCGACATCGATGCGTCCTGCGCCCGCGCAGGTCTCGACGCGATCGGCGCCGAGTGATCGAAACGCCAATTGGCGGCCGGCCCATCCGGGCCGGCCATGCGGCCGGGGAGCGGGCTATGCGATACGTGCTGCCGACGGTGGCGATCCTCCTTGGCGGAACCGCTGCCCAGGCCCAGACGCCGCCCTCGGCCGCCGAACTCGCGCGCTACGAAGGTCTGCACCGCGCGGCGCATGACGGAGACCAGGCCACGATCCGCCGCCTCGCCGGAGCGGGCGCCGATCTCGATGCGCGCGACCGGGCTGGCCGGACGCCGGCGCATGTGGCCGCCTTCGCCTCCGAAGACGGGGCGCTGGAAGCCCTCGCGGAAGCGGGCGCCGACATGAACGCGCTCGAGAATCGCGTCTATGACGTCCTGACCATCGCGGCGGTCGCAAACGATCCGGAGCTGGTCTCGCTGGCGATGGAACTGGGCAACCGCCCCGACCTCGTGACCAGCGTCTATGACGGCACCGCGCTGATCGCGGCCGCGCATCTCGGTCACCACGAGGTCGTCCGCCGCCTGATCGCGGGCGGGGCGCCGCTCGACCACATCAACAATCTGGGCTGGACGGCGCTGATGGAGGCAGTCGTGCTGGGCGATGGCGGCCCGGACCATGTCGCGACGGTGCGCGCGCTGGTCGAGGCCGGCGCGGATGTCGCCATCCCCGACCGCGACGGCGTCACGCCGGCGCAGCACGCCGAGGCGCGCGGCTACGACGCCATCGCCGAGATCATCCGGTCTGCCCCGCAAGACTGATGCCGAATCCGGGTGGTCGTTTCGCGCCGGTGCCCGAGACTCCGAAGCGTCGCCGCATTCCCGTCGCGGATCTGGCACAAGGCAGATTCGCGCGTACCTGCCGGCGGTCTAGCCGGAACCACACCTTCGGCACGACCGCAGACACGGCCGGCGTCATCGCGCCGCGGTCTCGCCGATCAGCGCCATGACCTCGGCCCCGAGCGCGAGATCGGCCATCTGCCCGAAATGCCGCGCCCGCATCTCGCCCTGACGGTCGAAGAGCACCAGGCTCGGCGTGCCCTGCAACGCCCAGGCCGCCATGGTTCGCGGCATCGGGCCTTCGCCCGGCGCGTCGATGGCGACGGGAAAGCGGATGCGCCATTCGTGCAGGAAGGCGGCGAGCGTCTCGCGGCTGTTGCCTTCATGGTGCTCGAAGACGCTGTGCAGGCCGATGACCGCGAGATCCCGCGCCTCGAAGGTCTGCGCCAGGCGCTGCGCCTGCGGCAGGCCGTGCAGCACGCAGCCGGGGCAGAGCATCTGGAACACCTCGACCGCCAGGACCCGGCCGCGGAAATCCGCCAGCGCGATTGGCCGCTCCGTGTTCAGCCAGTCCGCCGCGAAGAAGGGGGCCGTCTCCATCGTTCCGATCCTTGTCGTGGGAAGCGCGGCGGGCTGGCCGCCGCGCCCGGTCTCTCACTGGCCGACCCGGCCCGGCAGGCTCAGGTCGCCCGAAGCCACATCGAAGACGTCCGTCACGCAGAGAAGCGGCGCGTGAATGTTGGCATCGACCCGAAGGGCGGCGGCCACCCCGTCGAAGCGCGCCGCCTCCACCGCGCCGATATCGGCGAATGGCACCGTCACGCTTAGCTGCGGCCCGTCGAAGACCGGCGACCAGCCGGGGCTGTCGATCAGGATCGGCAGGCCCGGCCAGGTCAGCGGCAGCGGCGGCGTCACGCCCTCGGGGATGTCGATGACCTTGAGCGCGCCCGGCCCGCAGGCCTCGTCGGGCCCGAGAACGACCCAATGGCTGTGCCAGCTTCCGCCGTCGTCACCGGTGGTGCCGGAGCCGCTCTCGTCGAAGAGCGGCGTGTCGTCGAAATCGGGATGGATGGTGACCGCGAAGGCAAGGATGCCCGCGCCGGCCTCGAACCCCACGACAGACGGGTCGAGCGTGGTCGGCCAGACGTAGGAAAAGACCGGCGCCCCCGCGAGCCCGCCCGCCGCCTCGGGCCGGTCCGCGCCCGGCGTGCCGGCCACCGACATGGTGAAGATCGCATGGCGGCCGTCCGTGGCGATGTCGGCGGCGACGATGTCGAAGGCCGCGCGCTCCGCATTGCCCGCCTCGGCGGCGAGCTCGTGCGCGTCGGCCGCGGCGGCGACGAGCGTCAGTGCTGCCACCACGCCGGGCGCGTGGCAAAGGGATCGTATCTGTGTCATCATCGGATGCTTCCTTTCGTGACGGAGGGGTTGCATTCGGGGCGTCCGGGCCGTTGCAGCGGCATTCCGGGCGCCCCGTTCACCGCATGGCCGAAAGCACCGCCCGGGCGCGGGCGGCCTCCTCGTCCCTGGCGGTCTCGTGATCCGCGCAATCCAGCCGCAGGGCGGCATCGCCGAAGGCGGCATCGACGAAGGCGCAGTGATGCGGTCGCGCCGGATCGTCATGGACATGCGGGCGGAAATGGCGGCAGGTCAGGCACATGCGCTGCACGGGGATGGCGCGCGCCTCCTGCAAGGAACAGATGATCAGCACGAGCGCCCGCAGCAGCGCGCCGCGTTCGGCCTCGGCCAGACCGGTGATCGCATCCTCCAGGGCGGCGGGCGCTTCCGGCATCCGGGCGGCCATGACCTTCCCCGCGTCGGTCGCCGCGACCCGGCGGGCGCGGCCGTCGTCGGGATCGGGGCGGCGGCGGACCAGCCCCTTCCGGTCGAGCGCGGAGACCGTGTCGCTCAGGCTGGCATGGGAGATCCCGAGCGTGGCGGCCAGATCCGCCGCCCGTTCCGGCCGCGCCGCCACCCGCGCCAGGACCTCCCCCTGGGTCGGGTTGAGGCCGAGCTCCTTGGCCACCTGCCACTGACCGGCACGCCAGAACAGCGCGAGGCGCTGGAACGCCGTGACGATCTGCCGGGATTGCGAAGACATCTGCCACCTCCCCGGTCAAGTATACAGGAGTCCTAACCACATGCAACCACCGATGCAGACCCGCGGGCAGGTGCCTTGCATGGGCGACCGCTTGCGGACGGTTGCTCTACTGGTTTCGACGGATGCGATGATCCGGGGCGGGATCGCCGCATTCTCGTCGCGGATTACCCACCGGCGACGAGACCCGCCCACCCTCGGCCTCCATGCTCACGCGTTCCGGCCGACGAACCGGCGCGAGGCGCCCCTTGGCCGATCGGTTCGCCCGAAGTTCGCGTCAGGGCTCCTCGGTCGAAGCCACCTTGCCACGGAACAGCCAGTAGACCCCGATCGTGTAGATCGCGACGACGGGCAGGACCACGACCCCGGCAAAGAGCATGAACCGCA
>Ga0116151_10000252_pt1 | contig 48030 bp, 51 predicted proteins | sample AD_UKC117_MetaG_FD_89893 | JGI IMG/M metagenome (GOLD analysis project Ga0116151, IMG submission 89893) | Active sludge microbial communities of municipal wastewater-treating anaerobic digesters from Hong Kong - AD_UKC117_MetaG | ecosystem: Engineered > Bioreactor > Anaerobic > Digestate...
ACCCCGGCGGCCGCCGCGACGTCGACCTGGTCCTGGCAGGTCACCGAGCCGCTGCCCGCGCTGCCCGACGCGGCCACGTGGTCTCCGTCGCCGCGGTGATCCCTCCCTGCCCAGTCGCGGGGAAGGAACTGGAGTGGATGCGCGCCTGGGCCGGGCTCGCTGCAGCCAGCCAGCGGGCCTACACGGGCGACTGGGCCGCGTTCACGGCATGGCTGGACACTCACCGCCTCGCGGTGCCGATCGCCCCGCAGAACGCCGCCTGGTACGCGCGGGACTGCATCGCCGCCCAGACCGCTGACGGGTCGCCCCGGTGGGCGATGACCACCGTGAATCGCCGCCTGGCGGTGGTCGGGTTCGCCCATGAGGCCCTGGGCTACCCCTCCCCCACCGCCAGCCCCCAGGTGCGGGCCGAGATCCGGGCTGGTCGACGAGCTCGGCAAGGAGCCGGTCACGCCAGCGCGCCACGGCGCGTGGACCCGCTCACACTCGAGGACCTGGTGACGATCACGTCCAGCATCAGCACCACCACATGGCCAGCGATCATCCCGGCCACCCGCGACCTCGCGTTGCTGTGGACCGGGTTCATCGGAGCGTTGCGGCCCAGCGAGCTCGCCGGCATCACCTTGGCAGATCTGGACCTGAGAGCGGGCCGGGGCCGGCTGACCCTGCCCACCTCCAAGACCGACCGCGACGGCCACGGCGCCGTGGTGGCGCTTCCACGCGGGTCCACCCCGGCGCGATGCCCCCTGTGTCATCTCTGGCGGTGGCTCGACCTGGTGGCCACCGTTGAATATTCCGACGGAATATCCCAGCTGAAGCTCCTTGAGGACCTCGCTGCCCTGGCCTACCGGCCCACCAATGAGCATGTCTGCGATCGCCGGCACGCCAGTGACTCCTTGGCGCCGCTACTCCGGCAGATCCGCCGCACTGGCACCATTACAGGCGAGGGGCTGAGCACGCAAGGGGTGCGCCGGATCATTAAGCAACGCGCCGCCGTAGTGGGCCACCGCAACGTCAGCGGGCAGTCGCTGCGGGCCGGGTTCGTCACCACCGCTGAACAGCGCGGCATCTCCACCCGGCACATCATGCGCCAGACCCGGCACGCCTCCCCCGCCATGATCGAGGTCTACGCACGCCACCACGCCCCCGAGGCCGCCAACGCCGCAACCCAGCTCGGCCTCTAGTCCCACGCGGACAAGCCCCTAGAGTGTTCGCCCGTGTACCTTGACCGGCTCCTCTACGTCGACGACTCGGGCACACCCAGCGAAGGGCTGGTCGTTTACGGGTGGGTTGAGTTCGCGCCGGATCGGTGGGCCTCTGTGCTGGGCTCTTGGCTCGCGCTGAGAAAGCGCCTCGCGCGTGACTCCAGCGTCCCCGTCACGACGGAGCTGCACTCCACCGCATTCATCAACGGACGAGGCCGGATCAGCCACCGCATCCCCGATCGGCATGTTCATGACGGCGTCGATTACTGGAAAGACTTCGGTCGCGAACTCGCGCAAGAATGCTTGGACACGCTGCGTTCCTGCGAAGGGCTACGGGTGGGGGCCGTATGGCGTCGTGGGGAGCCCGGTGAGATCGCCACAACGAGACGGGAGACTTACGCGGCCCTGATCCAACGCTTGGAGGACGAACTCGCCCGAGCCGACTCCTTGGCCATGGTCCTGATGGACGGTGATGGCTCCGACACCAGCTACCGCTCCACCCACCGAGACCTGACTCTCAGCCGGCGCCGCGTGATCGAGGACGCCATCTATCTAGACTCTCGCTCCTCGCAACTGATCCAGATGGCCGACTTGGTCGCGTGGACAGCCCATGTCGCGGTCGACCAGCACGCGGGCAACGAGTTCGCGTGGGACTGGTACGACACCTACTTGGCGCAGCGCGACCCCGACCGCGGCCCGCAACCGATCTAGGCGCACAAACAGCAAGACCCCCGTATCCACGAGTGTGGGGGGGTCTGCAGGATTGATGATACTACAGTCGGTGCCGACGGTGGAAGGTCCCTCCTACCGCACGGACGCTCCGACGTTCCCCCGCCTGTGTTTGTTCTTACTTGGGGAGGAGGGAGCAATATTCCGCCGGAATATCGAGATCGGCCCCGAGAGGCGGCGGCGGTCCTGCGTGGCTGGCAGGCCGCTCACGGTCGCGCCCGGTTGACCCTTGAGTCTCATCGTGAGTTCACGGCCCAGACCGGCTTGAGCGTGCCGGGTCCCCGGGGTGTGGCTGAGCCTTTGGACCCGGCTGGCTTGATCGCCACCTTGAGTTGCTCTCTGGGGCGGGACAGCGCGCGGGATCAGCGTGACGCGGTGATCTTGTGGCTGCTCGATGTGCGCCTCCTCCCGCAGACCCGGATTCTGCGGGAGGTGGCCACACTGGAGCCGGTCCTCTCGATCGCCCAGGTCGACCTCCCAACCACGCCCGAGCCACGGGCCTGTCCGGCGTGCCTGCTGACCCGATGGCTGCACACCCTCGCCCGCGCACGAAGCGGCGCGCAGCCACTGCCGGTGCATGGCCACGCGTGCCAAGAGCCCGTCCCGCCCGGTTGGGACCACGGGCCGCTGTTCCCTTCCGTCGACCGGTGGGGCACCGTTCAAGGCCTCGCCACGAAACCTCTGACCCGCCGTGCCCTGCACGATCTGGTCCGTGCGCGGCGCACCCAAGTTCTCGACCCTGCCCCGCCACCGACCACACCCGACCACGTGCCGCCGCCGCTGCCGGCGTCGATGACGGTGGCCGAAGCGATCCGCCTGCGGCGACGTCTACGGCTCGAGCTCGACGACTGAGAGACACAGGCTCGAGTATTCCGCCGGAATATTCGAGAAACCGGGGGCCCTCGGGGGCCTCCTTGGCGCGCTACTCCTGGCGGGCGACCTCGTCACGCAGAATCTGCACAATCTCAGGCTTGAACCGCTTCTGCACCTGATGCTGCTTTCCGTCCCGCATCTCCCCGATGAACTTCTTCACGCTCTGCGCATGACGGAAGGATCCGCCAGCGGCGAAGTACGCCCGCAACCACGCGGTGGTGTCCAGAGCGTAGCCGTCGGCGTGGAACGCGCGCAGGAGGTGGATCACGGTCGCCTTGCCAGTGCCGGTGCTCAGTCCGTTGTACTCCTCACCGACCATCGCCTCGCACGCTCTGGCCTGCACCGGGTCTGGCGCGGGTGCGGGCTGCCCGGTGTGCAGATCGAGGGCCCCGACCCCTTCGAGCCAGTAGCGCACCAGATCGTTGCGTGACCACACCTGCACGTAGATCCTGCCCACCCGGCCGTCGTCAGCTGCCGCCCGCAGCTTTTCGCCCTCACGGTCGCCGTACGGATGCAGCGCGACCACGGCAATGTGCGCGGCCTTGTCGTGGTTAGAGATCTCCCCCAGCCGGTCGAAGCCCACCACTGGCCCAGGGGAGCGGGAGCCACTGATGTAGGCCGCCGTTTCAAGATCGGCGGGTCGCTCCCGATCGAACTTCTCCGGCTTCTGCACCACCCACACCGGCCGAGATGAGCCCAGCCACGCGCGGATCGTGGCGCTGCTTTGCTGCATCGCGCTCCCACGCTGAGCCCAGTCTTCTCGAACCATGAACGCCAACTCCGTCATGATCGCCAGACTCTCACCGGGCACCGACACTCGTGATATTCCGCCGGAATATTCGGGTGGGGTGGGCCAAGGTGACGACCCCACCCGCGGCTAAGGCCTCGTTGTCGCCTGGGTGGCGGCGAGCATCTCACGGAAGGACCTCATGAGGTCCCGCTCCGTGGCCTTGTCGCTCATAGCGAGCGGATTTCCCTGGCCGTCGACGGCCTTGAAATCCGTGATCGACCCGCCCTCGAACTGAAGGTGCAGCACCGGTTTGTCGCGGTTTGACACCGCAACGCTTCGCACATGGTTGAGGTTGACCAAGACCGGTCGCCCTTCAGTCGTCTCAAGGAGGATGAACATGAAGCGGTCCTTTTCGATGGTTAGAGCGTGATGTGCGGGGAGAGGGATGAAGAGGTCTCTAGCCCGCGAAGGGACGTAGTCACGCTCTGACCGGTCGCGGGGGCAAGGCTCTCTTGGTCGACCAGGACTGCGGAGAGGTCGGCGCGGGTGAGCGTGGCAGCTCGCCGGGTGGCCTGAGCGCGGGTGGTCGCGGTCGCGTAGGAGGCGGCGTGCCGGATCGAGGTGGCGGTGTGGCTGTCACGGGGGAGCGGCACCCAGCCGCCGCGGCGGACTGCGTGGAGGTGCTCGAAGGGCAGTGGCCGGGGTTCGCGGGCGAGGGCGCGGGCAGCGATGAACGGTACTTGGGCGTGGAGGAGACGGGCGGTGGCGCCTTCGAACCTGCGCCCAAGGCGCGGCAGAACGGTTTGGACGGCGTGACGGAGGGCGTCACGGTCGGCGGGGGAGGGGTCGGCTACCGCAGCCCGCAGCGCAACATCCAGGGCCTTCGTGGAGATCTCGAACGCCTCGTGCGGCGCGCCGACACGTTGCACGTGGGTCGGCCAAGCCTGGGCCGCGTCACGCCAGACCGCCGGGACCCGCGACTTTTCTGCGGTCACGGTGTCGTGCGCGGCGGCGATCGCACCGAAGCGGAGCGCGATCGCGACCCAGGTCTGGGAGTGGGTGCCAGGGTGGTCGAGGATGTCCTCAACGGCCGCGCCCCACGCCGTGAGGGCGTCAGCCAATGGTCCCTCACCACGGTCAAGGCGGGTGCGTGAGGCTCCCTCGAGGCCGTGGCCGATTTGCGCGGCATATTCCGCCGACGTCGCCAACCGGCGCCACACACTGTCCCTGCGACCGGCCGCGTCCGTGTAGACCGCCGTGACCGTCGACGCCTGCTGAAGCACCCCCAGGAGGCGGGTCACCATCGCGGTGTCACGCACCTGATGCGACAGCGCGTAGTCACCCGCGGCGCCGACCGCTTGGGCGGCGGCCATGAACGCCGACTCAGGCGTGGCCTCCTCGGCCACCGGCAGTGCCTGGATCTCCGCGAGCACGGGCAGTATCACCTTGCGTACCTCGGGAGAGGTCACATCAGGCGGAACCGATGAGGTGACAGCGTGGACGAGAGCCGCTGCCAACGCTGGCCACGCGGCCTTCTGCTGGGCCAGCACCTCGTGCGCCACCCCGCGACGGTTCAGCCCAAGCGCAGGCAGGGGCACCACCGATCGCCGGACATGCCTCTCGGCCGCCGCCAGAAGATCCTCCAGCGCCGTCACGAGTGCGCCAACGCCAGCTGAGCCGACAACAGGCGCGCGCGCACCTCGAACAGCCCCGTGGAGGCACTCTCGGGCAGCGCGTCCAAGAGCGCGCACGCATCCTCGAGGAGAACCTCAGCGGGCTCGTCGCGCTCCTGGGCCAACAAGTCAGGGTCAGGCTCGACACCCATCCCCCGCAGGAGCTCCGCGGCCCCGTCGCAGTCGGCGGCCGCCATGAGCGCCTCGAAACTATCGCCACGCACCCGCTGCGCCACACACGCGATCAAGGCGTGCACCTCCACCAGTTCTGACGCCACGACGTCACCCACCACGCTGCCCTCCATGATCGAAATACGAGCTGGCCCCAGCCCATCAGATCAACCCACCGACAGAACGTGCGACGGTTAGACCTGTGGACGACACACCGTCCTCGGTGCCCAACTGTGAATACCAGCCACCACCGACACCGCCGAACATTCCGACGGAATACCTCCAGTGGGAGTCCACGGGCCTGATCAGAACGGGGGCTCGTCGCCAGCGCCGAGGAGGTCGATAGCTGCGTGATCGACGGGCCAGGCGCCGGGGCGGCAGTGGGTGCAGCGGGTGACGGGGGAGGGGGTATCGCCATAGAACTCGTGAAGCTCTTGCTGGTGCTGGTCGACGTAGACCCAGCCATGGTCACACTCGGGGCGGTGGCAGCGCAGGTCCTGGGGCTCGAGGTGGTGCAGGCGGGGGTGATCGGTCTCCAGGTCGATCTGGCGCAGCCAGTAGGCCAGCAGGATCGCGGGCCGGGTGCGGATGCGCTCTGGGTCCACGCTGGTGAAAAAACCCGCGCGGAGCCGGACGGTGGCCAGGGCGTTGACCACATCGTCGGCGGTCCAGGCAGGCGTAGCCGCAGCGAAACGGTTGAGAGCAGGCGCGATCCGCCCGGTTTGCTCATGCTGAAGCCAACTCAGGCGCAGTTTGAGCCGTTTCGCCAGCCGATACCCCGGTGACGGGTCCCTCCTGGGCCGCCTCCTTGGTCTGAGCGCCGGCGAAGCCGGCTCCGCCGTGGCCTGTCCGCTAAGGGAAGCCGTGGTGAAGGTGAGATGGGAAGGACCAGAAGGAGAGGTACTACCAGGGATGAAATGACCAGCTGACGCCCGCAACGTTGAGGGGATAGTGAGGGCGACCTCTGTGGATAACCCCCGCTGTCGGGACCCCAGACCCCGCTCGGAGCGTCCACGCCGCCACAGCAGCATCTTCTCGGCGTAGGTGAGCATCCGGCCGGTGGTGATGACGACCTCGAGGCCCAGGGCGCGCAGGTAGGCGTTGTAGGTCTGGACGGTGCGGGTGGTGCACCCCAGCACTGAGGCGATGGTCTGGGGGCGCACGATGCAGCGCCGGCCGGTGCGTGGGTCGGCATACCCGGACTTGACCGTGCAGAACCTGATCAAGGTGCGGTAGTCGATGTGGAACCGGCGCGCCAACTCAGGGTGCGCGGCATACGCCACCGGGACGATCACGGCCAGCCAGTGATCGCGGGAGGTCCACGCGGTGACGCCGGTGTAGGCGCCAGGGTCGGCGTACTCGTGATGGCCATACCGGCGCTGGTGGACACCCCGGTCCGCCTGATGCCAGCGCGGCAGCACCCGCCGGTCCGCCCGGCACGACGCCAACACCAACGCCCGATGCTCAGGAGCACACACCCGATGACGCAGCAACGACGGATACACCCTCGCCAACTGCCCCGCCACAGCCTCCGCGGCCAGAGCGGCCCCTGTCACGGCCGTGCCCCCACAGGCAGGAGACCAGACCCAGCCACCCCAAAGGACGCGGCGTGCCCGTGTGCCCGGGCACGCCGCCAGCCCCGACGCGACACGCCGGGCACGAGAAAACCACCCCTAGATGGGTTGGTGATAGCGCATACGCGCGCTACAGTGGGCAGCACAAAGCCGCCTCCTCCCTGGGTTGGGAAATGGCTACAAACGGGAAACCGAGATGCGAGCTCGGCCCCACTACTTCGACTCGAACCCCCGTTGGCGCGGGGGTTCAGTCATGTCAGGGCACTGCCCGAGCGGTTATCCGGTGAGGGGGAGCTCCTCGTCTTTGGCGACGGGGTGTGGCCACCAGGTGGGGATCCCGCCGTCCGGCAGGGTGGCTTGGGTGTGGCGGAGGAGTTCGTCGATGAAGGCGCTTTGGCTTACCCCGGCCCGCTCTGCGACCTCTGCGACGAATTCCTTGGCTTCGGGGGCGATGGTGACGAACATGGCCACGCCATTCATCACGCTGCCTCGTGGGCGTCGTCGACTGGGGGTCTTCATGGCGCCAAACATATCCCTAGGACCGCCCCTTAGGGGCAGACGCGGCACGTCGGGCGTGTTGCGGAAGGTGTGACTGGGGGTCATGTGGCGATCCGGTAGACGATCCAGGCCGCGCAGAAGCCGATGACTGCACCACCGATGACCTGAGGGATGGTGTGGCGGCCGGCGCGGACGCGTGACCACCCGAGGACTGGCGCAAGCGCGAGGGGCAGCAGCGCGTAGAGAGGACGCTCGTGGAGGAGGATTGCGGCAGTCCCGGTGAGCACAGCCAGATGCATAGAGGCTTTCCACACCAAAGTGGTCAAACCCATGGCGCCGAGTCCGGCAAGCATGGCAATGATGAGCGCGACAAGGTGGGGCGGGGCACCGAGAGCGGCGAGCAGGACAAGGCCCGCTCCGGTGCACGTAAGAGCGATCGCGAAGAGCTTGGGGCGCTGGCTCCGCCGGACCACTTGGAGGTCATCGACGACGCCTGCTCGATGTAGGAGCCGGAGCACTGTGTAGGGGATCGCAACGACGGTCAGAACGGCCAGGAGGAGCCATTTCGCGGCCGCTGCCAGGCTGGCGGTGTGGGTGAAGGCCACGTAAGCCATCAGGGCCATCACTAGCAGCTCGGGGTGGAGTACTTGAGCGATCGCATCTGCGGCACGGGAGGGGCGGGCGTAAGCAAGGCGAGTGGTGTCGTGATCCACGGGTGTCGCTTTCCAGTAGGCACGAGCCAGCGCAAGGATTTGCGCTCGATCGTCTGAATCATGGGTGACGGGCGGTAGAAGCGTGACCGCCCGGGGTCCATGAGCAGGGGGGTGGTTGTGGAGGGCCTGGGCTAGGTCGTCAAGGGTGCGCGGTGTCCCAGCCGGAACGAAAATGCGGCTCAGTGCGTCCCGGATCTCGATCCCTCGACGGTGCGCAGTCCAGTCAGCGCGAGACCGAACAGAGAAGGGCGCTGGCGAAGATAGACGCACGTCGGGGGCGAGCTGGAGGAGTCGCCGCCAGAGAAGGATCTCGAGGAGCGTGCCGGTCGTGGGCAGTGCTCCGATCAGGGGGATGGCCACTCCAATCACGGTGAGCACCAGGGGTACCGGGAAAAGGACGGTGACGCTGTCACCCTCTGGCACGCCGAGTGCATTTGCGCACCAACCACCCAGGATGACCAGGCCGACGGCACAACCGAGTGCGACACATGAGGCTGATGCCACGCCGATCCGGTCAGGAGGGGTGGCGCGCAAAAGGCCAGGTATCGCCGCGAGGCACCATGCCCCCAGAAGGATCACGAACACGCCTATGTAGAGGTAGGCGCCCAAGGTGTAAGCAACTACGGCTGGAGTTGGGGCCAGCAAGCCCATATTGGGCCACTCCTGGTCATGCAGGGGGGAAAGCGTCCAAGCGATCGTGAGAGCAACCGCCGCGACGATGCTTGCGCCGATGAAGACCTGCCATTGACGCCCAGGCCGTAGCGCATTCAAGAAGATTGAGGTGTGACAAGCGGCAACGATGAGCAGGATCCGGGAGAGCAAGCCCGCGAGATTGAAGACATCCACGGCCGAGTCGAACGCCTCGCGATAGATGAATAATGTGCCGGCCGCTGCGAGGAAGGTGGAGGCAAGAGTGAGATGGGTGCGCCAGCGAGTGTGGGGGAGGGCTGCCGATAACGCGAGTCGTACACCTGCGACCAGCCAAAGCAGGCAGACTGCGGCAAGGGTCATCGGAGGTGACCGGTGATACGTCCTTGACTCACCCACGCGTGCTGATTGCGCATCGCCGCAAGTTCGACGCAGATCTCGGTCCCGAACTGTTCGGCGGCAACTTCCTCGGGTGTGCTGTAGTCGGTGCGAGCCAGGTAGCTCAGGGTGACGTGAGGCGCGATATCCGGCGCCAGAGCACTCAAGCTCAGCGCGCTGATGCTGGCATGAAGTGCGGGTGAGTGCCCGAGAAGGACGTGGGCCACCTCATGGCACAGAATCGCGGTACGACGCAGCGGGCTGGCGTCTTGGGGGTAGATCAACACATCATGGTCCGACCGCGGGAGCCAAAGCCCGGACGTTCCTCTAGTGAGGACTGCGGAGACGAGCTTGAAGGGGCGATCGCGAAGGTCTCCTAGAGAGGTCAGCAGTGACTCTACGGTTCCGTCCTGAGGTAGCGCTCGAGCCAGCAATGGCCGAGCCTCGTCAACCGCGCTACTCATCGTGGCCCTCGAGTTCTTGGAGGCGTCGCACAACCTCGATCACCTCGATGAGCGACTGCGGATCGAGTTGGCCTCGTAGACGCACGGCTTTCAAGTCACGCAGGGCGGCTAGGGCTTCCAGCTGGGCGTTTACCTCTCGCTCCTTGGCCTCGTCGTAGAAGTAGCCCACAGGAACACCGAAAACATCCGCGATGCCCCCGAGGAGAACCGCAGACGGGTTGTCCGCCCGGCCTGTGCGCATCCCCCGGACATGGGCGGCGGTGACCTCGATCCCACGCTCACCCAAAGCAGCCGCCAGAGCAGCGCTGGTATACGGCCCTCCGCCGGGTTGCGGGACGGTCTCGAACAAGTGGTTCAACTTCTCACGTACGCGTGGCAGGCGCGTGGACATAAGTGTCCTCTCAGGGCGTGTGTGTGTAAAGTTGCACTGTCGGAGGTTGAGTATAGGGTGCAGACATGCACACGCGGGAAGAGGTGGGGACCATCACGGGTGGCGCTCAGCGGTGCAGGACGTACTGGGCCCACTGGCCCGCGACCTCCTCGACCCGAGCGGGGTTGAGCGTCCAGGCGATGCGAACGCCGGCACGGCCGACTCCGCGCCTGCGATGGCCGGTGACGAGCCCCAGGCCTTCAAGCTCTTTGAGATGGCGCAGTGCAGCCGACTCGGACGCGCCCACCGCATCTGCGATCTCGCCAGTGGAACTTTCACCCCGAGCATGCAGGGAGCGGAGGATTTCGGTGCGCACTTCGCTACCCATGACTTGGATCACTGCACGTACCTCGTCCGGCAAATGTGCAGGCCGGGTGCGGGAGGGCATGGCGCCCATCTTGCCAGCGTCTTCACAGGTCCCCAATCGTCGTAGCGTTGACTAACGTCATTCAACGCATTTAGTATCCCATATCGGGAGAAAGGGGATTCAGGAAGAAGAACACCGGGCCTGGATGCGACTCGAACTGTGGAAGGGGAGAGGCATCCAGGCCCGGCCAGAGCAGCACCCCGCAAAGGGCCGCGGGAGCGCTCAGCACTGAAGTCTAGGTGTGCAGCGTCTCGTGCGGTCAGGATCGCGGGCCAACAACAGCCCCGCACGAGAAAGAAGCACGAAGTGACAACTACCCTCCGGCGCGGAATCGCCGCGCTGCTGGCCCCGTTGATGGGGCTGGCCCTGGTCATGACCGGGGTGGTGATCGTGGGCATCGGCAGCGTTGCTGGCGCCCAGTCGGCCTACGCCGCGACGGCCAACCTGATCGGCTACCGGACCTGGGCGACCGAGTTGGGGACGATCAACCCGGGCGGCATCTACGGGCAGCAGGTGATCTGCATCGACTCCGGGGATGCCTCCCCGACGGTCGTGACCAGCCCGAGCCAGGTCAGCAACCCGACGGTGGCGTACCTGCTCGGCAAGTACCTGCAGACGCAGGACAGGGACCAGGGCGCGGCGCTGGCCTACATCGTGAAGAAGGCGATGGACTCCAATCCGGCCAAGGCTGATGCGGCCATGGACGAGCTGGGGTGGCCCGCCGGCATCAGTGCCCAGATTCTGGCGCTGAACAACGAGGCCGCGACCTATGCCGGGCCCTACTACCTCTCGATGGACAACACCCAGACCGGCGCCTCGACCGGCACCGTGTCCAACATCGTCATCACGTCCGCGTCGGGCACGGCCTTGGCTGGCTACCCGATCACGCTCACCTTGGCCGGTGGCGCCACGTGGGACGCCTCGGGCTCGACCACGCTGTCCCTGACCAGCGGCTCCTCGCCCCTGTCGGCGGGATGGACGGGCACCGTGGATGGGCCCGTGTCGGTCTCCGGCTCGAGCACCGGCCTGCCCGGTGACCTCGTGACGGTCTACCCGCCGCAGAACACCGGCTACCAGCGGACTGTCGCTTGGGGTGGTGTCAGCAGCGTCTCAGGCAGCGACCCCACCCCGGTCGACGTGCGCCTGGTGTCCACCCCGAAGGGCAACACCCAGGTCTCGAACGCGACCCCCGCCGTGGGTGACAAGGTGACTGACACCTTCCTCGCAGAGGGCGGCAAGCCCGGCACCACCCAGCCGGGCACGTGGGCGCGCTACGACATCACCGGCATGGCCAGCGCGCAGTGCACCGACACCAACAAGGTCGACAGTGGGTCGTTCGAGGTCACCTTCGACGACGCCGGCAAGGCCACCGTGCCCGGCCTGGGCGGTTACACCGTGACCGCCGACGGCAAGGTCTACACCTACGTCGACGTCCTCGCCGCCACGATCGACAACGCGGCCACCACCGAGGACTGCGGCCTGCCCACCCAGACCGTCAAGCACCCGGCTCCTGCGGCCGGTGGCGCGGCCTCGGGTGCGGCAGCGGCCGGTGTCGCGGTGATCGGTGGCGGCCTCTCGAGGGACCACGGTTCCCCGTCTGGCCTGGGCGCGATGCTCAACCTTGGCGCGGCCTTGGCGGCGGGCGCGGCGATCGCGTTCGCGCGTCGTCACGTCCAGAGCGTGAAGGGCTGAGCCATGGCGGGCACCACTGACCAGGGTCGCACGCCCGAGCAGGACGTGCCCGCCTCAGTCATGGCCGCGGATAACGCACCCTTGGGTGACGCGCCTGCGGCCTCGGTGACGGGCCCACCCCCACCTCGGGGACGTCACCGCGTGGCGCGGGGCAGGGGCAGCGCACGCGCTGCCTGGCTGTCCCTGTCCTGCGCTATCGCCCTGGCTGTCGCTGGGGTCTGGATCGGTCGGGGCGAGAGCAGCGTCGCTGCGCCTCCCACCGCCCCGACCCTGAACCAGGCATGGTCGGTCGACCCCTCCCTTGCTGGGGGCATCCCTGCGGCTCAGGCCTCGCCGGTGCCGGAAGCGCCAGTGACCACGGTGACCCCGGAGACGATGGCACCCGGGATGGTGCTCATCCCCGCGATCGGCACCTACGCGCCCCTGGAGGCGGCCCCGATCGTGCCCGCTAGCGAGGTCGACGGCTGCGAAGAACTCAACGTCGCGCGTTGCTTGCGGCTCCCGGCCGACCCGGCCCGGGTCGCTAAGTGGGCGGGGGGTCAGCGTCTCGTCCTCAGCGGGCACGTCAACTGGGACGGACAGGACGGGGCGCTGGCGCTCCTGGCCAAGGTGCGCGCCGGGGACCGTGCCTACCTCACCGACGAGAACGGCGCCGTGACCGAATGGGCCGCCATCGGCGCGGCCCGCGAAGACCTCAAAGGCGACAAGTCCGCCCTCTTCGTCTCGTCACAGACTCCTGAGCTCACGATCCTCACCTGTGGTGGCCCGTTCGTGAACGGGCACTACCGAGACACCATCGAAACCCGATTTGCCCTCGTGAAGGAGAAGACCGCATGAGCGACCACGACACCACCACCCCGGCCGAGACCGGCCCCGAGCCCGCACAGGCTCCGACGCGCCGACGTCTCCTCGTGGCCCTGGCCGTGCTGGTTCTCGTCCTGCTTGCCGGTGGCATCATCGCCGCCCAGCGCGCCGACAAGAACAGTGCACCGGTCACCGCCTCGAGCACCCGACCAAGCGCGTCGGCCACGTCGTCCCGGTCCACCTCAGCGACCCCATCGCCATCCGTCACCGAGACTCCCTCAGCCACAGTCCCCGCGGAGAGCGAAGCCGCGCCCCAGGACACACAAGCTGGGTCTGCCCCGGTGGCGACAACCCCGACCCGCTCCAGCACGGGCACCCGCTCCACCGCAGCCGCGCCTCCGGCACCGGCGCCCGCGCCTGCTGCACCTGCGCCAGCACCTCCGGCACCGCCAGCCCCAGCGCCGACGACTGCCGCCCCGGTGCCTGACGCGTGCACGGTCGACTACAGCCCCAGCCGCTACGACGGCACCTGCGGGCAGCCGCCCCAGCAAGAGATCCTCTCCCTGAGCTGCACCCGTGAACAGGTCTGGTCCAACGCCGCCAGCGCGATGGTCCCCGGCATCCGCGCCTCGGCCCGCTGGCGACTTCCCGCGGCAGCCACCATCACCGCCAACGGCAACGGCTACAACACCCCCGGCGGCACCACCGGCTCCATCACCGGATTCGCCAACCCCGACGGCAGCGGAAGCTGCTCAATCTCCGTCGGTGGACTCACCAAGAGCGCGTCGGCATGACCCGACGCACTGACACTTCTCGGCTGATCTGACCCGACCATGGAAAACCGCTATCGAGCGCAGGATCTGCCGTGGGCCGAGGAGGTCGACGAGGTTGAGACCTCGACCCACGGTTGGCGATCGTCGGTGGCTCTCGCGGCGGTGTTGCTAATCGCGGGTGGGTCCGGGGTGTGGTGGTGGACCCACCCGCGGAGTATTCCGGCGGAATATTCGACGCCGACGCCGACGGTCACGGTGAGTGCGACCGTTGTGGCGTCTCCTTCGGTGTCGATGTCCGCGACCTCGGAGGCGGCTCCGTCTGTCTCGCCTTCGCCTGAGCCCGCTCCGCAGGAGGCTGGCGTGGTGGCGGCGCCGGTCCCGTCGGCAGCAGCTCCAGGGCCGGTCAGGAGCGTTCAGACGGCTCCTGCTCCGGCCCCTGCAGCGCCGGTTGCTCCGGCGCCCGCACCTGCCCCGGTTCCGGCTCCCGCCCCGGTCGCCCCGGCTTCGGTGTCGAGGACAGTGGGGTGCGGTGAGGCGGCCACGGTGTCTGCGAGCAGTTCGGGGTCGGTGACGATGAACGGTTCAGCGACGTCCTCGACGGCGGTTCCAGCGGGTGGCTCCGTGGTGATCACGGCAACGAGCTCGAGCGGGAGTGTCTCGCTGTCGTGGTCTGCGACGAGCTCGACGTGTGGGGAGCGGTGAGTCGTGTCTAATCCGTTCGTGGTGGGCGCGGCCGCGGTGGCGGGCGTGCTGGGATTGGCGCTGTTGGGGGGTCCTGTCTCGACGGCGTCCCCGGTGAAGCGGGCAGGCTTGAACGCAGCCGAAGTGCCTAACGGGTGGGCCACGCACGTCCTTGAGGCGGGTGCGTTGTGCCCGGAGATTCCGCCGGCAGTGATCGCCGCCCAAATCGAGGCCGAGTCGGGTTGGAATGCCCGCGCGGTCTCCCCGGTGGGGGCGCAGGGGTTGGCGCAGTTCATGCCCGGCACGTGGGCGACCCGCGGCAAGGACGGCGACGGCGACGAGGTGGCGGACCCGTTCAACCCGGCGGACGCGATCCTCTCGCAAGGCCATTTCGACTGTGACTTGGCGGCGATGTTCCGCGGCCTGCCCAACGTGCTGGACCTGGCGTTGGCCGCCTACAACGCGGGCCCGGGAGCGGTGCAGTCCTATGGCGGGGTTCCTCCGTATGCCGAGACCCGCGCCTACGTGGATCGGATCAAGACGTTGGCGGTCAAGTACGCCGCCCCAGGTGGGGTGCCTGCCGGGATGGAGGGTGTCGTCGCGGGTCTTGATGTGGTGCCGATCCTGCAAGAGGCCTACGTCGACATCCGGACCCAGTGGCCACAGGTCACGCAGATCGGGGGACGGCGCCCGGGTGACAGCTGGGGGGATCACCGGGACGGCACCGCGATCGACGTGATGGTGCCCGGCGACCCTGCGACCGGTGACCAGGTCGCGGCCTATTTGCAGGCGAACGCGGACTACTACCGGATCAAGTACCTGATCTGGAAGCAGCGGATCTGGTCCCCGACCCGACCTGGGGACGGGTGGCGACCGATGGAGGACCGCGGATCCGTTACGGCCAACCACTACGACCACGTGCACGTGTCGGTGCTGCCGTGAGCCCAGACCACAACGAGAAGGAGAAGGCGATGAGTGGGAGCGAGGAGTGGGACTTCGGCGCGGTGGGTGAGACCAGCGTGCAGGACGAGGCCTCCGGTGTGGAGTTGCTGCGGGCACGGCTGCGGCCGGTGCCTGCCGCGCCGACCGTGGAGCCGGAGGTGGCCGAGGAGGTTGTCCGCCCTCACGGGGTGCGGGCAGCCGATCTCAGTGGCCACGCCGGCGTGACTGCCCAGGTGGCGCCCTCGCGGGGGTGGCGTGCGGCCGCGCACCGGGTGGGGCTGAAGGTGCGGCCCAGCAAGGAGGAGCTCGAGCTGCGCCGGGACACCCAGGCGATCACGCGCACGCTGCCCGGGCCGGTGCTGATCGGTGTGGCGAACGTGCGCGGGGGTGTGGGGAAGACGACGTCCACGATCGCGTTGGCGTCGGCGCTGGGGTTCCACCGAGGTGGGGGAGTGGCGGTGGCTGACATCTGGCCGCGCGGCAACATCGGCTCCCAGACCGTCGACCACGGGTCACGGTTGTCGATCGTCGACTTCGTCGAGGACCTGCCGAATCTGCTGGCCCCGACGACCCGCGCTGGTGACGTGGCCTCCTACTTGCGGTTCCAGCCCAGCGGTAAGTTCGGGGTGCTCGCGGCGCCGGAAGAGATCGTTGCGGAGGACGACACCGGCGCGGTCCGGATGATGCGGTCAACCATGACGGGGCACCAGGTGCACGGCGTGATCGAGGTGCTGCAACGCTTCCACCAGATCGTGCTCGTCGACTCCGGCAACAACGACGCCGACGAGGCGTGGCGGGCCGCGGTGGAACGCATGGACCAGCTGGTGATCCCGGTGCGCTGGACCAAGGACGCGGTCACCGGGGCCGCTCAGGTCCTCGAAACCCTCACCGACACCGGCTACGAGGAGCTGGCCAGTTCCGCGATCCTCGTGGCCACCCACGGCCGCGCCGACCTCGACAAGGTGCCCGCGGCGACCGCACGCCAACGGCGCGAGTTCTTCCTCGAGGCCGGCCACACCATCATCGACCTCCCCTCGGACCCGCTCATCGCGGCCAAGGGCGTCATCGAGTTTGACGGGCTCCACGAGGCGACCCGTCGCGCCGCGCTCCGCTTGGGCGCAGCTGTCATGGACCGCGTGGCCACCCGGCCCCGACCCAGAAAGAGGTAACCAACCATGCTCACCACCCTCATCAACGCCATCCCCAACCCCCTCGATGGGGTCACGCCCTCGATCGAGGTCTTCGGGGTCGAGTTCCAGGGCAAGCTCAACCTCCTCCTCGGCGGGTTCTGGGCGTTGGCGCTGGCCGTGTGCGTTTTCGGGATCCTGCGTGGGCTGGCCAAGTACGGCTACGCCCGCAGCTACAGCCACAACTCCTCGGACCTGACCGAGGGGGCCGACGCGGCCAAGAAGGCCGGGATCGCGTTCGGTGCCACCGCCGGGCTGGGGCTCATCGTCGGCGCGATCCTCTTCGTCGTCGGCTAGGCGACCATGCCCGACACACGTCCACCCACGGACCCGCCGAACGAGCCGACCTGGCGTGGCGCCAGGAGCCGCTTGACGTGGGCGCTGATCGTGATCGCGATCGGGTGGACCCTGATGTTCGCCCTCAACATCGTCGGCGAAATGGAGCGCGTGCCGCGGGAGCTGCTGCCCGAGGGCACGCTTTAGTCAACGACGTAGATCGGAAGGAACGCAATCATGAGCCGCTGGAAGTGGGTCGGGATCGCTGCCGTGGCCGGGCTGGTCGCCGGAGCGGTGTTCGTGCTTGGACGCTCGAGCGCGACCCCTGAGGCCTCGGCGCCGGCGACGAGCTCGCCGTCAGCGGTGGCCTCGGGGGAGTATTCCGCCGGAATCGCCTCCCGGCCCACAGGCTCCGGCCTGGCCGCTGACGGGATCACCCCGATCGGGTGGCCTAACACCTGTGAGGGGGCCGTCATGGCGGCCACGGCGATCGACACCGCGGTCTCGGACCCGGTGGGGATGAACCCGGACGCGGCCAAGGACGGCAAGATCGTTTTCGACCAGCCCGCCCGGGACGGGCTGGAGGAGACGCTGGACCGGATCCTCATCGACGGTGACCCGTCGATCGCGTCCATACGCGAGATCGCCTACCCCACAGGGGCGAACATGGGCGTGATCACCCACCCCGAGTGGGGCGGGTACAAAATCGTCAGCTGCGAACCGAGCCGCAAGGCCGTCGTGCAGCTCTACACATGCGAGGTCGCGAAAGACCCGCGCTGGTACGTCGAAGGCACCGACTTGGGCTCCATCTGCGCCCGCCGGGAATGGGTGCTGTCGTGGGGTGGGGACCCTCAGGACTGGCGCGTCCAGCAAGTGCTGATCAACCCCCCCGGCGTGGACCCAGGAGACGTCCTCTACGCGCCGGGACAGAACGTCATGACCCTGCCCAACCCGATGCCCGCCGCGGACCGCAAGCGGGCGCTGGCCTCGGCCGGGCCGGGCTGGATGGAGTACGCCGATGCGCCCCAGTAGCCGCCTTCTCGTGATCGTCCTGCTGCTGTGGGCATTCGTCGTCCCGGCAGCGGCCCAGGCGGCACCCGCGGAGGCCGCCAAGAACCCATCAGTGGCGGCCGCTGAAGTGGTGTGCGGTCCCATCATCTTGGTGACGAGCGAGGCCTCTGACGCGACGGCCAAGTGCGTCTCGAGTGTGGCGGCGTTGTGGACGACGGCGGGCGGGGTGCCGGCGACGACGCTTTGTGCGGCGGTGCTTCCGCCGGTGATCGGCGTGGCATTGATGCCTCAGTGCGTTTCCGCGGTGGGGGGTGTGCAGGCGCAGGCCACGGAGGCGTTCGTCGCGGCGGCGAAGACGGCAGGGGCGGTGGTGAAGTTCATCGCGGACCCGACCTCGGGCTTGGACACGCTGATGAATGCGACCAAGGACTCGGCGGTGTCTCTCACCCAGACGGTGCTCGAGCAAATGGTGGTGAGCACCGGTGTGGACTTCGAGGCGGACTGGTTCCGCAGCGTCTATGCTCCGGCGGCCGGGCTCGGGCTGGTGACGTTGGTGTTCATGATGCTGCTGCTGTTCGGGCAGGCTTCACGGGGGAAGATCGAGGGGGAAGCGTTCGGGGACGCGGTGATGAGGCTGCCGGTGGCGCTGGTGGGGATGATCTTCACGCCCGCGGTCCTCTACCTGGTGCAGGGCCTGCTGATGGCGTTGGCCACCGGTCTGGGTAAGCCGTTGGCTGATCAGATCGGGACGACGTTCTCGGACACCAACGAGACCTGGCTGGCGATCAACACGGCCACGCTGGGGACACTGCCCGGTGGGGTACTCGCCCCGCTGGTGGTGTACGGCCTGATGTTCGTGGGCGCTGTGTCCAGCTTGGTCGGGATGGTCATGCAGCAGTTCGGCGCCTACTTGGGGACGGTGGCTCTCGGGGTCGCGTGGGGCATGTGGGTGCACCCGCAGTGGCAGTCAAAGGCCCGCCGCGTGCTGGCCACCGTGCTCGGGCTGCTCCTGCAAAAGCCTGCGCTGCTGTTGATGCTGGGGGCCGCGTTCGCGATCTTCAACCATGAGTACTCGCCGCTGACAGCGGCCGGGGAGAGCCCGATCAGTCTGCTGGTGGCGCTGATCGGGTTGGGGATGGTGCTGCTGGTGGTGGGCCTGGCGCCGTGGAAGCTGAGTAAGTGGGTCGCGGCCCTCATGCCTGGTGGTGACGAGCACCGGCAATCCTCGGGGGGGCACCTGGTCGAGGGCATGGTCGGCGGCACGGTCGGTGGGATGTCGTCGGTGATGATGCAGCGCTCGATGGGGATGAACCGGCCCGCGACTGCGGGAGGCATACCCGCATCGGGTGTGGGCTCCACCGCAGGCGGTAGCCCAAGCGCAGGAGCCTCTGGCGGCGCCGGCAACGCCGCCTGGGTACAGCGGGCCCAAGGCGCCGGTACACCCGCCACGGCAACCGCAGGCGGTGCTGGCGCTGCGAAGGCGGGGGCCGGCGCGGCCAGTGCCGGCGGTGGAGCTGCTTCGGGTGCGGGCGCGGCAGCGGGGGCCGCCGGCGGCCCGGTCGGGATGGCCGCCATGGTGGGTGTGCAGGCGGCCGCAGCCGTGGGCCAGGCCGCGATCCAGCGGGCCCGGCGCATGGCCGAGGAAGGCTCTGGTGAGCCCTCGCGTGGAGGTGAGGACTGATGCGTCAGGTCGCGTTGGGTGGGGGCGAACGAGCGGGCCTGTTCGGGCGGCGCGGCGCCGTGTCCAACGCCGCTGTCGCGGCCGCCGTGGTCGTCGCCGCCATGATCGGGCTCTCAGGGTCGGCCTGGTGGTCGTGGCTGATCGCGGTGCTCCTGGTTGCGGCCACGCTGGGCGCTGTCACCCCGCTGGAGCCGCTCGGCGGGCGGACACTGGCGGCGCGCGTGGCCCGCACGATCCTGTTTCGCCGCCGCGCCCAGCAAGGGCTCCTTCAGTTCACCCCGGGCGAGCCCGCGTTTGACCGGCGCGGCCGTGCTACCACCGGTCCGCGGTTCGTGCCTTCCAGTGTCGGGCGCGTGGTGCCGGTGACCGTCACCGCCAAGGCCGGGGGCCACGAGGGTCAGGTGTGCGTCCTGATCCACCGGTCAACGGTGGGCGTGGACTACGCGACGGTGGTCCTCGAGGTGGAAACCGGCGGGGGAGGGGTACGCGACAGCCAAGACATCGAGGAGGAGTACCAACGCTGGGGCCGGGTCAAGAGTGCCTTGGCGGCCCCGGGCTCGCTGGTGCGCGGGTTGCAGCAAGTGGAGCGGATCCAGCCACCCTCGATCGTCGCGCACGAGCGGTTCCTCCTCGACGCCGTTCCCGAGGGCGTGAAGACCCTACTGGTGCGCTCCTACGTCAACGTGCTCGACTTGTTGTCGTGGAAGGCGGAGCGGCATCTGACGCTAGTGGTGCTGAGGATGCCGTTCACCGTCGCGTGGGACTCCACCGTGAAGGCCACCTTCGGAGAGGTCTGCGACGCCACGCACGCCCGTCAGGCGGTCGCGGAAGCCAGCCGGGTCACTCAACTGCTGCTCGGTGAAGGCGGTGCCCGCAGAGTGCGGCCGCTCAGTGAGCGTGAGCTCGCGGCCTCGATCCGCGCGATGCTGCGTGATGACTGGTCGTGGGGGGAGACCAGCGACGTCGACGGCGAACCGCTGACGTTGAACAGTTGCTGGCCCGCCTATGACGCCAGCGACAAGACGATGCTGGTGGTCCAGGGGCAGCGGTGGGTGCGGATCGCGCGCGTCGATACCCGCTTCCTGCCCCCAGACCCGGTCTCGGTGACGATCTTCCGGCGCCTGGTGACCGGGATCTACCCGACGGTGGTGCGGACACTGGTGATGACTGAAGACCTGGTGCCTGCCGCGAAAGCCCGCGGCGACGCCAAGGCAGAGGCCACGATCGCGACTGCGTCCGCGGTGGCCGACGCCACCCGGGTCGCGGACGGCTCCTCCTCAGACCGGCTCACCTCAGCCCAAGTCCGGCTGCGGGACCTGCGCCCTGGTACCGGCTACCACGCCTCGAACTGGACGATGCATATCGCCATCTCGGCCGACAGCGCCCAAGCCTTGGCCCGAGCCACCACCACCCTCGAGGGCGCAGCCGGCGACATCGGCATCCCGCTGGAATGGCTCGACGAGGAGCACGACCTGGCCCTGACCAGCGTCCTGCCCCTGGGGCGCGGCCTCAAGACCTCCACGAAGAAGGTCCTCGGATGACACCGGACACCACAGCCCCCACGCAGCGACAGACGCGGCGGGACAAGGGCACCCGCACCCAGGCGCAGGCGATCGCCGGCGAGTTGATGACGGGTGTCCCGGCCCGCACGCGGTGGAAGGAGCGCCTGGGCTGGTACGAGGCCTCGGCGGCGCCGGTGAAGTCCACGACCCGGCAGACCGAGGCGTTGCGCCTTGGGGTCTCCGCGCGCCCCGGTTCGGAGCGGGCCTTGGTGCTCGCGGTCGATCTGGAGACCGGGGAGATCGTGTTCTCGGACCCGATCAGTGACTACGCGATGCCCGACGGGCCCTCGTCCCCGACCCGCCTGACCCTGGGAGGGGTCGGGATGGGGAAGTCGAGCTTCTTGAAGACCAACGCGTGCCTGCGGCCGCTGCTGCTGGGTCGGCGGGTCGTGATCGTGGACAAGAAGCTTCAGAAGAACGGGCTCGTCCTCGAGGGCGAGTACGCGCCGTTGGCGCGCCGTCTGGGTAGTGAGCCGTTGCGCTTCGCCACCGACGGCACCGGGTTGAAGATCAACATCCTCGATCCGGCGATCCAGGCCGCCGCCCGCGGTGATGCAGGCGCGGGGCAGACCGACCTGCTGCGGGCGATTCTGGGGGAGGCCCTCGGTCGACCGTTGGACGAGCTGGAAGGCAAGGCGCTGCGCACGGCGCACCGGGTCGCGTTGGAGCACGCGGGAGCACGCGGCCGCGTCGCAGACATCCGAGATGTTCTGCCGGCACTGCTCAACCCCGAGGCGACGGAGGGCGCGTCCGCCGGGGACCTGCGCCAGTGGGGCCTGGTGCCGGCGTTCGCACTCGAGCGGATGGTCGAGGAGGATCTGGCCGGGCTGGTCGACGGCCCCACCGACGAGCGGATCCAGCTCCAGGGCGCGTTGACCGTGTTCGACATTTCCGCCCTGCCCGAAGATGGGGCCGCGTTGCCGATCGCCATGGCGATCTTGAACACGTGGCTGACCGGGACGCTGCGCCGTCAGAAGGCGCTCGTCCCCACCCACTTCGGCGTCGAGGAGGGCTGGCACCTGGTGCAGGGCGGGTTCGGGCTGGTGGCTCGACGCAACTCGAAACTGGCCCGCGGCGTGGGGCTGGTGCCCGAGTACGCGATCCATCACCTGTCCGATATTCCGGCGGAATCGCCGGCGATGGCGATGTGCCGCGAGGCCGGGCACGTGCTGATGTTCCAACAGTCGATCCGGATGGACGCCGAACAGTGCGTGCAGACGTACTCCCTGCCGGCAGAGTCGGTGTCGACGCTGCTGTCGCTGCCCAAGGGGTCGGCGTTGTTCTGGCAGTCGACGCGGCGGCCGCGGATCGTGCAGATGGTCCGCTCCGACTTCGAGCGGGAAGTCACTGACACCGATTCGGCCATGATCTCGGCGGCGACGATGAGTGACTTGCGTGAGGAGCTGGAGGCGTCCGTTGAGGACCTGCCTTCGGCCACCGAGGTCCTCGGCTCGAGGCAGGGGCAGTGAGCCCGGCCAGCGGCCGGTATTCCGGCGGAATACGGTCGGCCGGGGGAGGGGAGCGGGCGTGACGTTCGGGCCAATGTGGCTGCAAGTGCTGGGCCTGGTGATCGTCGTCGCCATCGTGGGGGGCAGCCTTCTCTCGGGTGGGAAGCGGCCCCGCGGTGGTGGCACGAGAGTTCCGTGGGTGGTGCTCAAGCCACGTCTGGGGGTCAAGGGTGCGGTGCGCCGGGCCCAGCAACGGCTCCCCGCGGCGGCGTTCACGCACGAGGACGGGAAGGATGACCGTCGCGCGGTGTGGCATCTGGCGCGGTACGGGCGGCACGAGGTGTTCGCCCAGCACGAGGACGCGGTCCTGGTGATCGGCCCGTCCGGGTCGGGCAAGAGCCACTACTTCGCCAAGCGCGCCGTCCTCGAGGCGATCGGGCCCACCCTGACCACCTCCACCAAGGGGGATGTGGTGCGGGCCTCCTTGAGCGCGTGCCTGGCGCGGGGACAGGTCACCATCTATGACCTCGGGGACGTGTTGAGCGCCAGCGACACACGCGGAGCGGAGCCGTTCCGGTGGGACCCGGTGCCGGCGTGCGTGGACCCGGAGGTGGCGTTGCAGCGGGGCGCGGCGTGGGCGGCGGCGCAGCCGATGAAGCATGTCGGGAACGCGGACTGGTTCTCCCAGCGCGCAGCCGAGCTGCTGGCCCGGCTGCTGCACGCGGCCGCGCTCGACGGGCGCACCATCATGGACGTGGCCCGGTGGGCGCAAAACATCTCCGACCGGGAGCCCGGGCACATCTTGGAGCGCAGCGGGCCCGCGGGCTGGTCGGACTGGGTGAGAAGTCTGCAAGCCAACTCCGCCGATCAGACGATGGGCTCGCTGCAGATGACCCTCACCGGGATCCTCGGCGCGTTGGCCTCACCCAAGGTCGCCCAAACGCTGACGCCGCGACGCGGGGAAGGGTTCGACCCGCGCGCGTTCCTCGATGCCCCGAACAGCCTGCACCTGGTGGCCGATCAACGACTGGGCTCGATCGTGGCGCCGGTGTTCACGATGATCGTCGACGAGATCCTCACCGTCGCCGGCAACCGCTCCCAAGTCCAAGACCGCGGGTTCTTGTGGCCACCGCTGCGGTGCGTCCTCGATGAGCTGCCCAACCTGGCCCCCATCCCCCGCTTCGACGGGCACATGTCCGACTCCGGCTCCCGCGGCATCCAGCTGATCCCGATCGTGCAGTCCCGCGCACAGATGCGGGACCGGTTCGGCACCGACAGCGCCAACGCGATCTGGGGCACCGCGGCGATGCGGCTCCTTCTCCCCGGCGTCCGGGAAGCAGACCTGCTCCAGGAGGTCTCCCAGTTGGCGGGGCGGCACGAGGTGGCCCGGTCGACCACGACCGTCAGCGGCCAGGGCCGATCCCGGTCCCACTCCATGCAGTGGGAAGACCGGCTCCGCCCCGAACAGATCTCCGAGATCCCGCTGGGCACCGCGTGGATGCTCTACCGGGAACTGCCCCCCGTCCGAGTCACTCTTCTCCCGCCCCCGCAGTAGGTGTCATGTACGACCCCGACCTGACCACCCTCCTGCAGAACGTCGGCGCCCTCCAAGGCGAGCTCGCAAGGTTGCGCGGCGACATGGACGTCCTCTCCGTCACCACCTCCGGGCACGGCGACGCGATCGAGACCATGGACCAGGCCATGGGCGCCCTGGCCAAGCGCCTCCAGTCAGGCGCCACCACTACGGCGGCGGCCGGCGCTGGTGGTGCCGCTGAGGCCGGCGCGGGAGGGAGTAACCCGTGGACCGCCTACGGCAGCACCGTCGAGGACCACCAACAACGCCTCGCGGCCGCCGCCGCGTGGCTGGAGTGGGCCAACCCGGTCCTGATCACACCTCGCGCCGGTCATCCGATCGCGCCCTGCTGGACGCGGCATCCTGGCGCGGTCGAGGAAGTCCTTGCCCTGCACGCTGCCTGGATCGCGGCCTACGTCAGCGACGGCCCCAACGACTCCATGATCGCCTTCCACGACCGCTGGCTCGAACCATGCATCAAACGCGTCCACGGCACCTACCAGGTCAGGGCGTGCGCCAGAGACGGTGAGCATCACGAGTACGACACCCCTCAGCCTGATAGCGGATAGGCTATCTAGATGAGGAAGGGTTTGGACGACCTGGCTGGCCCCACCAGCGCCCGTCACATCACCGCGTGGGCGGGGAACCTACTGTTGGCTGCACGGGAAGAGGCGGGGTGGACACAGCGGCAGCTCGCGCAGGCTGCGGGGGTGGCCCAGTCGACGGTGGCGCGGATCGAGTCCGGCGTCATGCAGCCCACGCTGCCGTTCCTCAGCGGCCTGCTGCTCGCGATGGGGCGTCAGTTGCGGATCAGCGTCACCGACTTCGATGACCACGATCGTGTCTTGGACAGGCGAGCCCAGGGCGACCCCGACGCGGCGACCGCCCGGGAGGGCGCCATGGATGACTTCTTCACCTCCGTGGGGGCGCCGTGAGCTTCTCCCCTGAAGCGATCCTTGACGTCCTAGACCGGCACCAGGTCCACTACGTCCTCGTCGGCGGCTACGCCGCGACCTTGCACGGTGCCCGCCGACCGACGACGGACGTCGACATCACTCCCGAGATGTCCCGCGCCAACCTCGACCGACTGGCGGCCGCGTTGAAGGAGTTGCAGGCACGGGTCCGCGTCGACGACGTGCCTGAGGGTCTGCCGTTTGGTGCTGACGCGACATCGCTGGCGGGCTTGCTGTTCGCGAACCTGACCACCCCGCATGGGGACTTGGATTTGACCTTCACCCCCTCGGGGACCGGGGGATACGCCGAGCTGATCGTGTCGGCGCAACGCACCAGGGTCGGGTCGGTCGACGTCGATGTGGCCTCGCTTGGTGACATCATCCGGTCCAAACGTGCTGCCGGGCGCCCGAAAGACGCTGACGCTCTTCCGGAGCTGGCGCGTTTGCAGCGCGCCCTGACCGGACGCGCCCCTGGCGCGGAGGCACTGCGTGACGCAGCTCGTCAGATCCCCTCACCATCCCGGTCCGTCGGGCAAGGGCCGACCCCACCGATCCTTGAGCGTGGGCTTCAGTAGCCATTCAGCGCGTGGGGCCCTCGGGGCCTCGGCGGGGCTGCTCAGGCGGCCGGGTCCGGGCAGTGTTGGCCACCCGCTGGTCGACGGCGTTCTTGAGTGCCTCGGTGGCACGCTCCTGCCGCTCGAGGACCTCTCGGAGGGCCTTTGTGGCTTGCAGGGTGCGAGGGTCCGTGACGGGCTTGCCTTGCCCCTGTGCGCGGCTCGTGACGGTCCGCGCTTGGTGAGCGCGTCGAGCTCGGACGGTGTAGGCGTAGTCGGTGGCGTCGCGGGCGGTCTGGGTGTAGACGGTCTCGGGGCTGAGGTCGAGGCGGGTCGCGAGGTCTTCGGCGGTGGGTTGCCACTGCGCCGGAGGCAGGGTGGCGATGACGGGGGTGAGGCGCCGCATCGCCCACACGCGCTCTTCGATGGACAAGGACCGCTCCGGTAGCGCGGCGAGCCGGTGGCTGATGACGGCGTGGGCCAGGTCGTCGCTGTCGTCGAGGCGCGCTGCGAGGGCCTGGGGGCCGTGCTGGCGGAGGTAGTCGGCCGGGTCGATGTCGGGGGGCAGGTCGACGGCGCGGGCGGGCACGTCGATGCCCTCGAGGAGGGTGTGGGCGCGGTCGGCGGCTTTCTGTCCGGCCTGGTCGGGGTCGGTGGCCACGATGAGGGGCCGACCCGCGGGTAGTGCGGCGGCGAGCTGGTCGACGTGGGTCTGTGTCAGGGCGGTGCCCAGCGGGGCGAGGCCGACGTAGCGGCCGCCGCCGGCTGCGGTGACGGCTTCAGCGTCCAGGGGTCCTTCGACGAGGACGGGGATCGCGTCCGGGGTGAGCCGGTCCCTGCCGTAGAGGTCGCGGGCCTTGTCGTAGGCCTGCGTCGTGGCCGTGTTGATGTACTTCGGTCCGGCGTCGGCGCGGTCCGGGTTGGCTCGGCCGGTGAAGCCGCGCAGGGCGCCGTCGGCGTCGCGGATCGGCAGGATGAGCCGGTCGCGGAAGGCGTCGATGAGGGTGCCTCGGCTGCTGGTGCGGTCCAGCTCGGCGTCGAGGAGGTAGGTGTCGGTGGCGCCGCGGGAGCGGAGGTGGTCCACCAGCCCGGTCCAGGTGTCGCCGGCGTACCCGGCGTCGGTGAGGGTGACGCCGGGGAGACGGTCCGCGAGGTAGGGCCCGGCCCAGGACTGGTCCAGCTGGGAGCGCCAGTAGGTGAGGGCGGCCTCGTTGAGGTCGGTGATCGCGGCGGGCGCGGCCGCGACATGGGCCTGAGCGCGGGTGACGGGTTGGAGGGTGTCGACGAGCTCGCGGTCCATGGCGGCCGCGTGCAGGGCCGCGATCGCGGCGGGGAGGGTCGGCTCGACACCGAACTCGTCCAGGTCGGGCAGGCCCGCCTCGAGCGCGGCATCGTCGGGGGTGAGCCAGGAGTAGTCATCGAGTGTGGGTGGCTCCCACTCGGCGTAGGGGTCGACCGGGACGTCCGGGCCGTGTTCGTCGAACCAGATCGGTTCGTCGGCGTCGGTGGGTTCCCACGCGGGCTCATGTGCCCGGTCGAGGTCACGGGTGGAGAGGGTGGTGACGTGCCAGGTGAGGGCCGTGGCCAGCGAAGACCCAGCGACCCCGCCTTCTTCAGGGGCGAGTTCGGGGTGGGTGCGTTCGTAGGCGGCGCCGAGGATCGCGGCAGGGGTCCACCCGAGGACCTCGGCGCGGTGCACGGCCGCCGCCAGCGCGGGCCAGGACCGGTCGGTCATGACGCGTTCGGCGCGGCCGGCGCCGAGGAGGTCGACCACGGTGGGGCTCCACGCGGGTCGGATGCTGGAGGCGGCGGTGCCCAACGCGGCGGGGGTGACTTCGCGGCTGATCCGCCACCACAACGCGGCCGCGGGCAGTTCCAGCGGCAACTCCGGGCCCTGGGTCAAGGCGCGCTCCATCAGGGTGCGCGCGTCGAGCCCGGCCCTGCTGAGGGCGTCGATCTGGTCGACCAGGCGTGGCCATGACGGGTCGGACGTCAAGGCCGGGTGGAGTTGCGCGGCCACGGCATCCCAGACGGCACGCTGGGAGCCCAGAGCGGGCAAGGCGGTGGCGATGGCGGCGTTCAAGCGGCGCTGGTGCGCTCCGACCCGTCCGGGCAGTCGGGGCCCGAGGAGGCGCCGATCGTCCTCGAGGACACCCCACGTGGACCGCCACAGGGCCACCTCGGCGCGCAGCTCGGCCGGGGCGTCGAGGAGGTCGACCGCCCACGATGGCGCGCTCTGGAGGGTCCAGGCGGCTGCGGTGGCGCGGACCGCGGCGGCCGCGTCCTGGACGGCTGCGTGCAGCTGGGTCAGGTAGGCGTCCCAGTCCGGGTTGGTGCGCAGCGCGACCGGCGCGGCCGACAGCCACGGCACCGGGCCGGGAGCGTCAGGCCCGGTGACGCGAGCGGCGATGACGGCGGCGACGTCGTCGACGTCGGGGGCGATGAGGCGTTCCCGGTAGGCCTGGGTGAGGACGTCACCGGGGGTGGTGCCGGTGGCCACGGCGGTCAGGAGCACCCGCTCGGACAGGGTGGCCCAAGCGGGATACTCGGTCAGCCCGGGGTGGAGCTGTTCGGCCACGTCGACCAGGTCGGTGCGGACAGTCGTCCCGGCCCGTTGCGCAGCCAACGCGGGGATGGCGTCGCGCCACCGGGCCGCCAGTCCGGCCAACCGGACGCGCGGGTCGGCGGCGTCCCGGGCGGCGCTCATGGCCGACTGCTGGGAGCCGTCACGGGACAGGATGGTTTCGAGGACTTCCAGGTCGGTGGTGGTGGCGATCGCGGCTGGGCGGGTCAGGTCGTGCAGGTCCGCGTCGACCCCGGCCTGGACGTAGACGTGGTTGGCGTGCCGTCCCCGGGTCATCGCGACATACAGCAACTGGCGGGTCTCGGCGCCGCTGACCACGACATGGCAGGCGTCGGCGGTGATGCCTTGGGCGCCGTGGATGGTGGAGGCATACCCCAGTTCGGTGTCTCGCCCGACGTAGTCGGCTGGGAGGGTGACGGTGTGCCGGTGGACCAGGTGGCGGGCGGTGAGGGACCCGTCGGGGTGGATCTGCTCGATGGTCCACCGGTCGCCGTTCTTGGTGAAGTCGGTCGCGGTGGCGCGCAGGCGCCGGTCGTTGGCGCGGGTGACGATGGTGTCCCCGACATGCCCGCGGGCTCCGTCCGCCAGGGCCACGCCGGGGCCGGTGGGGGAGGGGGCCAAGCGCATCCGGTCGGCCTGGGCGCGCGTGTTCAACGCGAACGTGTCTTCACGGGTGGGGGCCAGCATGACGGCGTTGACGCCGGCGTCACGGTCCGCTGCCCACGCGGTGTAAACGTCGTCTCGCAGGGTGCTGGGGGAGCCGACGTGGATCCGGCCGTGGTCGAGGTAGAACCCCAAACACAACGGGTCGCCTTCGCGCATGGCCAGGCCGGCGGCGCCCTCGGCGGGGTCGGAGAACCGCACGAGCTCGGAGAGCGTGGAGACAGGGGAGACGGCGGCGACATCCCGCAACACCCCGCCTGCGGCGATGGAGGAGAGCTGCTGATCGTCCCCGACGAGGCGGACACTGGCGCCCTTGGACAGGGCCCAGCTGATCGCGGCATCGAGGTCCTCGGTGGCGGCCATGCCGGCTTCGTCGATGACGATGAGGGTGTTCTCGTCGACGTTGTCAGCCCAGGACGGCAGCGCGCCACCGCCGCCCATGAGGGTCTCGCGTCCCTCCCACGTCAACGCGGCAAGCGTGTCTCCAACCCCACCGATCTCGCGTTGGAGACCGGCAGCGGCGACCGCGGTCGGGGCCAGGCCGACGAGGGTGCCGCCCTGGGCGGTCCACGCCGCAGAGAGCACGCTCATGGCGGTGGTCTTGCCCGAACCGGCCGGGGCGATGACCAACTGGACGCGGCGGCCCGAGGTGGCCAGGTCGCGCACCATCTGGGCCTGCGCGAGGTTGAGAGTCAGCCCGTTCGCGGAGGCCTCGAGCAACGCCAACGACACCGCCATGTCGTCCAACGCGCGCCCGCCCAGTTGCTGCGCGGCGGCGACGATCCGCTGCTCGGCGCTCAAGATGGCGGGGCTCGTGTAGAGCACACCCCCGGGCTGCTCGTACACGCTGGTGCCGTCGCTGCGGCACAACTCGGCGGGTTCGAAGACGTCCGGCTCAGGGGTGATGCGGGTGATCAAGCCGTGCCCGACGCACCCGGTCAGGACGTTCTCGACGAACTCAGGGACCGCGTCGTGGGCGACGGCGAGGTCTCTGGCGGCCCGTTCCGCCTCGGCGCGCAGGTCCCACATTTGCCAGCGGGCCCGTTTGATCTGCACATTCCGCACGACATTGGCCGCGACCAGTGACAGCGCCTCCTGGTCGAGCGGGTGCCCTTGCGCCAGGCGCGTGGCCACCGACTCGAGGTCGCGTCGTGCGCGGCTCCGGCCGATCCGCGAGACCTGCTCCTGCGTGGGCGTGAGCGCCGCGTGGAGCACCGCGGCGATGTGTTCCTCACCCCCGAGAGCGTCAGCGGCTTCAGTGCGCCACTGGGCCCGCTGATCGACCTCGGCGCGCGGTTCATGCTTGGCGGCACGCGTGGCAAGGTTGGCCTGCTGCGCCAGCCTGATGGCCTCCACCGGAGTGGGTAGGCGCCCGTGAGTGGCCTCGAACTCACGCGTCAACGTGGCACGTTCAGCGTCGATCTGGGCCCGGCGAGCTGACCACACCGACAGCAATTCCGCCGGAATACCGTCGATCTCCCGCACCGGCTGCTTCCGCAGGTCGGCTTGCGCGCGCGGTGAGAACTGCACCCCCAGGGCCTTGCGGAGATAGGACTCGACGCGGGTGTTGTACCGCTCCGAAGCAGCCACCACAGCCCGGTAGAGGACCGTGCCATCCAAGGCGAGCCAGCGACCATCCTCGGCCTGCACTTTGTTGCTGATCGCGAGGTGAGTGTGCAGGTCGGGGTCGCCGGAGCGGGCGTCGCGGTGCGTGAACGCGGCCGCGATCAAGCCTTGAACCTCGGTGTGCCGGACCCCTTGCGCCCCTTCCCGTGTGTGCGCGACCGCGTCCTCGATCCAGCGCAGCGTGTCCTTCACGGCAACCTCGTGGGCGGCCGCCACGGTGCGCGCTGTGGCGGGATCTGCTAGCGCCCACAAGGCGCTGACGGACTTCACTGGGCTGAACGTGAGGTCGTAGCCGGCGACCGCGTTGCGGGCCTTCATGGCCTGGGCGATCCATCGGTTCAGCTCCCCGCCGACCGGGGAACGGCCGTGCTCCTCGGTGAAGAGGCGGGTCGCGACTGAGGTGCGGATCCGGGCTCGAGCATCTGCTGGGACCGATGCATTGGCTGGGACGCCTACCTCGGAGTTGTATTGCGCGTAGGCCTCCGCGCAGGCCTGCTGGAAGGTGTCGTCCTGGCCGAACTGGGGGAAGCGCTGTCCCAACCGGGACGCGGTCAGGGCTGCTTTCGCGGCCTGCCCGGCGGTCATGTTCCGCCCCGCGGTTGGGCCCCGAGTGGCCCCAGAAGGTGTCGCCAAGACCTCCCTAATGGTGGCCTTCTCGATCGCGTCGGCGTTCGGGTGCCGCCCTTCACCGAACAGTGCCCGCATCTGCGCGGCGGTGACTTGCTCACCGGCACGCACCGCATGCTCCGGGCTCACCTGCCCCAAGCCGCGCAGCCCGCGACCCACCCAGATGCCCGGCGTTTCGCCCTTCTCCATGTAGTAGGCACCCAAGTCCGTCGACCCGTGAGTGGCATCCAGACGCGCCACCTGCTGGACGAGGTACTGGTACCCGTCGCCCGCGGTGAGCTTGTGAATGCTCATGGTCACGCCCACGACTGTACCCGGACCGGTCGAAAACCATGATCGAAGTGCAAGAGGTGTGTGGGCTGATGCTGGGTGCCTTAAGAGAATGAGTCTTCGGATTGGGGTTGGGGTAGAGGCTGGATCGCGTTACGGTGAGGATGGTGACGCTTCGATGGGGAGGCGTCGAAGTGGTGTTAGTTGGAGGGATAGCAATGGCGAAGAGGGCTTCTGGGTCAGCGGCGCGCGATCGGGCAAGGGCGGCGAAGGCTGCGCTCGACGCCAAGCGGGCCGAACGGGACCGGCAGATCGAGGATGCGACGACTCGCTACTACCAAGCCGACGAAACGTTGGGGGAGGCTCGAGAGGCGATGGAGCGCGCCGAGGCCGCGCGGATCGAGGCGCTTGTCGGGCTCCTCGACCTTGGCGAAAGCGCGGCCAACATCGAGGCGCTGACCGGATGCACGAGTGCGGACGTGTCAGCCGCGCGACGGCTACGTAAGGCCGATGGCGCCTCGAGTGCCTCGGAGACCACGCCCAGCGACGATGCCGCCACTCACCACGCGTGACGTTCTTGTCGCGGCCCTGACCGACGCCCGGACCCGGAAGCGGTACTACGACAAGGTCATGGTCGTCCCAGGATCCACCTGCGCATGGTGGGTCGGTGCCATCTCTGGACGCGGGCATGGACGCTTCTGGCTGGCGCCCGGCCATGCGGTGATCGCTCATCGCTACGGGTACTTGCTGACCTACGGTGCACAGCACTTGGAGAGTGGCGCTCTGCTCCTAGGACATTCCTGCGATAACCCTCTCTGCCAGAACGTCGAGCACCTGCGGCCCATGTCGTCCCACGAGAACAGCGCAGAGTGGTCGCGACGACGACACGACGTAGGAGGCGCCTTGCGCGATGACCGTGGAGCCCTTGGTCGAGCGCGCGCCGCACGAGCCGCCCTCTTGAACGGTGAAGATCTCCAGGCCGCACTCGATGCAGGCCTTAGCCCATTGGACCGCGACCAGTTCACGCTCTGGGACTAGGAAGTCCGGGCTTGGGTTAGGCGTCCAACCCGGCGGCGACGACTGGCTAGGACAAGTTTGCCTGGCTCGACGGTGGCGCCGCTCAGGCCTCGGGTGCTACCTGATGACCATCCACCGGGGGCCGTGCGGTACTGCGCCTACACGGGCGTAAAGCTCGCGCAGTTCCGGGGTGGCGGGGAGAATCCAGAGCGGGCGCGGGGCTTCGGTCAGGGCTGCCTCGCCGACGACCCGGCCGAGGCCGTGATGGCGTGGCCATGCCGCCCAGGTGTGCAACCAGTACCCGCGCCCCGGAGCGGGAATGCTCTTGGTCCACCCACCGAGGACCAGGCTGCCGTTCAGGCCGTCGCGGATGAACCACACGTCGTCCTCTTTCAGGATCACCACGGCGTGAGCCACCACCATGCAGATGAAGAACACCGGTGGGGCGACGAGGAGACCCCACCACGGAGAGGCTCCTGGCGGTAAGAACGCGGGGGTGAGCCATGCGAAGGCGAGGAAGACCGCGAAGTTGGGGCCCGAACGTCGCCAACGGATCAGTTGCTCCTTCAGCGGCAGGGCAAGGTAGGTGAGCGCCACGACGCTCGCACCCACCACGAGATCAAGCAGCGAGAGGCGACGAGTTTGGGGCTGCGCCTGCTCGGTCATGGCTTTCATCCTGTGCGCTGTGTCAATCTATTCTGGGCCCTCGGTTGGGGGAGAGGCGAGGCTGTCGTTGGCGCCGTCGCCAGGGACGCGGCTCGGAGGCTTGGGCTGGTGCTGACCGTCGCAGCGGCGCTGGGGTTGCCGCCTCGAGGGGGACCTGCTCGGCAATTCATGCATCGGTGGCCTGGCACGAGTCGCCTGATTCGGAGAAGTCGCCGCCAAGTCGGGAGGGGCTACTCCTCTGCCACGGGCAGCACGGCCCACACCGCGCGACCCGTGTCCAAGAGCGCCCTCAGCTGTGTTCCCGCGGACGGGCACTCTAGGTCAACGTCTCCGGCCCTGACGATCACGACGGTGACCCGACCACCGATCGCGTCCACGGCCTTCCACCAGCCAGGTGGTGAGGCTGGGTTCAGGTCGTCGTCGAGGATTGCCTCGTCGTCGACGATGACGCGCAGACGATGATGGGTGATCGCTACCCGGCCTGAGGCGTTCATGGGAGGGGGTCCGCCGAAAATGCCCCACCCTCGGTTGAGCAGTTGCGGCATCACGACGTCCGCCTCGCTAGTTGTCGCGGTGATCCCTGGAACATCGATGGGCGGCCCCGGCACCAGGGTCTTGGCGTACATCAGCGGCCCGCGCGATCCAGCTCCGCCTTGGCGGCGGCGATGTGGCGTCGAGCCTCGGCAGTTGCCTGGGCTTGTTCCTTGGTCGGACCTGCTCCAGGACGCCAGTCGGAACGGAGTTCATCTTCGGCATCTCCGAGCAGCGCGAAGGCGTTGCACCGCATCTCCTCGAACGTCGGCAGGGTACTCACGACAGCTCCGGCCACGGGTAGAGCGAATCGATGCGCTCGAGGCCCATGGATGTGCCGTCGGCCGCACGCCATCGGCCGTTTTCCATGGGCACGAGGGGGCCGCTGTGCTCGTGGGAGCCCGCTGCGTGGGCGACTGCGGCGAGGACGAGGGTCAGGTTCTCTCGCCCGAGGCCGGAGAGGACGTCGGTCAGCGCCACCGTGGCGCGGCTGTCGGCCAGAGATGCCGCGATCGACAGGAGGCGATATTCCGAGCCGGACAGGTAGCCGACGTTGTCCACTTCGCTGGTGTCGAACCAGAACAACTCCGAGTTGTCGGCCGGTTTGATCCATGGTCCTCGGTTCATCCCACTGCGGATCAGGAGCTCCACGGCGGCCTCCGTGGGGTACATCCCCTTGGCCCAGGCGCGGAGGCCTGCTGCGCTGTCGGTGGTGGTGCTCATGGTGTGGCTCCTTGGTCGGTGACGAGCTGCGCTTGTTCGGTCATGGCTTTCATCCTGTCCGCTGTGTCAATCTTTTCCGGCCCCTCGCTTTGGGGGAGGTGAGTTGTCGGTGGTGCCGTGCCGGGGCCGGGGATCCGGCTCGGAGGCCTGGGCTGGTGCTGGCAGGCGCAGTGGCGCTGGGGGTACTCGCGGCCGGCGATGGAGTCGACGCAGGCGTCGGCCGGGTGGGGATCGCGGCACGGGTCGCAGATCACGACGTCGTCCTGGCGGTCACGGCGCTGTCGTTTTGGGGGTGCGGACCTTCCCCGAGGAGGGTGTCGAGGGAGGCGAGAAGGGTGTCGGGGCGATGCGCTGGGCAGAGGTCGCGGCGCCCACTACGGACCCAGCCCTCGGCTTTGGCATCTTCACGCGCCACGGCCTGAGTCAGCACCCTCATGCCGCCGCCGTTGTCGGTGTCCGTGGACATGACGCATTCGGGTGCGTCGCACCACACGCGCATCAGGACCGTTGTCTGAATCATGGCGTGTCCTGCGTGCTTTCCGGCCGCGGACGGCTCGTGCAGGTCCAGTGGTGCGCCTCGACGCCTCCGCACTCGGTGCAGGCCTCGGCGGTGGCTGTGTGTGGGAGGGCGGCGAGGGCCTTCTGGAGTTGGGTCGCGGTCCAGCTAGCGTCTTGGGTGAGGTCTTGGGCTGTACTCCAGACCCGTCGATTCCCCAGGTGGTAGAGCGGGTTGCCACCGGAGTCGGCTTCGATGCGTTGCCCGAGCTCGTCCAGAGGCAGGGAGGCGATGGCCTCGAGGGTGCGGATCGTGGTGGCGAGGTCTTCGGCGGGGATCTGCTCGTGCATGAGCTGCCCCATGTGGGCGCGCGCGGCGTGGTCGTCGGCCTGGCGCTGGGCGTCGCTCTCTTCGGGGGTCATGGCGGGGTTGGTGGGGTGATCCTGCATGGCGTGGCTCCTCGAGGTGGTGGGCGCGTCTGGGGTCATGGTCACAGGTAGGGGCGACAGGTGTCGTGGGCGGCTGCGCGCTGGGTCCACAGGGGAGATCCCGCCGGAATACTCCAGGCCAGGGCGAAGAGGCGGGCGTGCCGGTCACGGCCGGGTCCGTGGAAGTCCGCGAGGATCTCGCCGGTGTCGGCCGCGACGGTGGTTTCGAGGTCGTCGACGAGCTGGGGCTGGTGGCCTTGGCAGGCGGGGAGCCCGTTCGGGCCGACGTGACAGACCGTGTGCCGGGCGTCGGAGGTGATCGTCAGTCCGGCGATGGCGGTGAGGTAGTCGCTGACGCAGGTCACGGCGCACTGGTCACAGACGGCGCCGACGTGTTGGGCCCGGGCCTCGAGGTGGAAGGAGACGCCGGCGCAGGATCCCTCACCGTGGCGGGCGTGCTCGCAGGGACAGGCCCGGTCCGCGCGTGGGGCCCACGGGTTGCCGACCAGGAGGGCGGCGATGGTGTCGATGTCGGCTTCCTGGTCGACGTGGAGTGCGTGACCGACGCACAGGGGTCGGCACGGTTCGCCGGCGGCTGCGCCGCATTCTTCGCAGGCGGTGTTGAGCGGGTTGTCGATCATCTGGTGCTCCTTCGACATGAGGTGAGTTGTCCCACTGGACAGAATACAGTCACAGACTGTATTCTGTCCAGTGGGACAACTCGTGAAGGAGGGAATCTGATGCTGGAGATGGCAATCGTGGCGCTGGGGTCAGCGCTTCTCGTGGCCATGGCGGCCGCGCCCGCCATCGTCGCTGGGGCCGAGCTGCTCGGTAGGCTCACGCGCGTGGGCGAGCAATGGTCTGTCACCGACGTCGCGAAGCACTTGGGCGTGGCGCGCAACACCGTCACCGGGTACCGGGCACGTGGCCAGATGCCGGTCGAAGACGGAGTCGTCGGCACGACGCCGTGGTGGCACCCCGAGACGATCACCCGGTGGCAGGCCAACCGACCCGGTCGCGGTCGACGCACCCCCAGGCAGGAGGAATCGACGGCGCCGTGAAGAACCGTGCGCGTGTCCCGCTTCAAACGAGCCGGGCGGACGTGCTCACGGAGTAAGGATAGTAAGGAAAGTAAGTCGTAGCAGAGAAGGGGCATGGAGATGGCTAAGGAACTGAGTTCGTCACCGTTGGCGGGACGCGGGGCTGCGTCGACGCATGGACGGTCGGTGATGAAGGCGTTGCGGACCGGACCGGTGGAGACGGGCGTGAGGATGTTGCAGGTTTCGACGATCGCGCCGAATCCGGACAACCCGCCGGCGCGGGCGGCGCAGGTCGAGGACCTGGTGGGTTCGGTGCGGGAGATGGGAGTGTTGCAGGCGATCACGGTCACCGCGGCGACCCAGTTTGTGGCGGCGCATCCGCAGCACGCCGACGTCGTCGGCGCGGCCGACTGGGTGGTGCTGGCTGGGGACCGGCGATTGGCGGCCTCGGTCGTCACTGGCCAGGAGGAGATCCCGGCGATGGTGCGCTCGGACCTCGGCGTCCGCGCCGATGAGGTGCGGCTGCACGAGAACCTGCACCGTCGCGAGCTGACGGTTATCGAGGAAGCCCACGGCTACCGACTCGTGATGGAGCGGCGCCAGCTGACGCAGAAGGCGTTGGCGGCCGCTGTGGGGGTCTCGCAGGCCCACATCAGCAAGCGTCTGTCCCTGCTGGACCTGCCCGAGGCGCTCCAGGAGCGGGTGGCTTCCGGGGAGATCAGCGTCGGGGACGGTCTGGAGCTGGTGACGGTCAAGGACGAGGAGGTTCTGGCCCACCTGATCGCGCACTGGGACGACAAGAGGTCACACGTTCCACGGGTTGATCAGCGGGTGAACGCGGCCAAGAGTGAGGTCACCGCGCAGCGGCTGCGGGAGAAGGCGCACGCCGAGGCTGAACGTCTCGGCGCGGTCTTCGAGGCCGACGCCCAGAAGCGGTTCGGGTATCAGAACCTCTACAAGCACGAGGTGGGCCGGGACGAGAAGGCGAAGCTCAAGGAGCTCGCTGCCGCTGGTGACTTGGTGGTCGCGCCCCGCTCGAGCTATGAGGGGGGTCCGGAGTTGCGGTACTACCAGATCTCCAAGCCCAAGCGGGTCCCGGCGCCGATGTCCGACCACGAGCGGGAACGCCGGGAGAAGGAGAAGGCGGAGCGGGAGGCCCGCAAGGCACGCCGCGCGTTCGTCGTCGAGCACATGCTCGGCAAGCCGTCGGCGCCGACCTTGCAGGCGGCTCTGACCCATCTGGCCCTCAGTGGCGCCTCCCTCGGTGCGGAGATCACCGAACTGGCCCGGCAGTGGGCCGCCGCAGCCAAGGTCGGGGTCATCTTCGAGGAGAACAACTCGGGCTGGAAGTGGCGGGACTCGCTCTACAAGGAGCAGGTCACCGATGCCACCCGCACCCGGCTGGCGTGGATCATCGCGCTGGCGTGCATGGAGGGCTCGGTGAGCAACATCTACGTCTCCTCCTCTGTCTCCCCGATGGGGCGCTGGTACTACGAGCTGTTGACCACTGCGGGCTACGAGCTGAGCCCGATCGAGACGAAGAAGATGCGGAAGGGGAAGTGACGATGAGCACGCGCACACCGGTGATGGCGATCGTCTCCGATGCCGGGTCGGCCGGGAAGACCACCTCGGCGGTCTCGCTGGCGGCCGTGGCCGCCGAGCAGGGCCTGAAGGTTCTCCTGGTCGACCTGGACCCCCAGGCCAACGCCACCCGATGGGTTGGGGTCGACCCGGGCACGGTCGCGGTGAACTCCGGGGCGGTGCTGTTGCGGCAGGCCACCCTCGCAGAAGCCGTTGTCGACACGGCTGTGCCGGGGCTGCGGCTGCTGCCGGCCACCGAGGACCTGCAACACCAACGGATCGAGTTGGGGCGGGCCACGATGGCCGAGCAACGCCTTCGCCGCGCCCTCGAGGGGGTTGAGGCCGACCTGGTCATCATCGACTGCCAAGCCGGTGTGGCCGAGCTGCTGCCGGTGACCGCGATGGTCGCGGCCACGCACGTGGTCACCGTCACTCTGCCCGGCGCCAAAGAGCTGGAAGGTCTGCCTCGGGTCGAGGGCATGGTCGAGGAGGTCCGTGACGCCGGCAACGACGACTTGCGGCTGGTCGGGATCATCCCGTGCGCGGTGCCCAGCGCCAACCGGGGCGCCCTGTTCGGGGCTGCGCTTCAGATGCTGCGCCAGGTCTACGCCGACCTGGTGACTCCTGCAGTGCGTTACAGCGTCACTGCCCTCGGCTCGTACGATGCGCGGCAGCCGTTGCCGCTGTTCGCGGCCAAGGCACCGGTCACCGAGGACTACCGCACCGTCTGGGAGCACCTCGTGCAGGCAGGAGTCACCCGGTGAACCGACGCGTCGTCTGGTCGTTCCGGGTCGACGAGGACGTCCTCGCCCGGGCCCGGGGCACCCTCCTCGGGCTGCAACGGCTCGAGCCGGGCTGGACGATGGCCCGCTTCCTCGAGGAGGCCGTCGAGGCACACATGGCCACCCTCCAGACCAAACACAACGGTGGCCAGCCATGGCCACCCACCCACGAGGCTCTCCCCAGTGGACAACCGCTGGGCAGAGCCACCCGCTGAACACCACCAACCCCACGCAAAGGAGGAAGCCGCCATGGAGTCATGGCGTTGGATCCTGACGTCGATCAACGCCGCCGTCGTCGGGTTCGCGCTCACCTACGCGTTGGCGCACGTCTTCGGGTCGATCTGGCTGCGCTGGGGAGGCCTGGGAAGCATGGCGTTGGCCGCGCTCCAGTGGGGGCTGCTGCCGCAGGCGCCCGGGCTGCTGTTGGCCGCCGTCACCGGCACCGTCCTCGGGCCCGTGATGTGGCTTCTCGGGCACCGGCAGTGGGCCAGACAGCGCGGCTGGTGGAAGTCGCGGCTGGCGTGCCGGGCCTGGACGTGGTGGTGGCGTCGACGCGCCCCGTCGGGAGCCTCGCCATGAGCGGGTGGGGGTGTCGGTGCCGGCGTGCAGGATGGGCGCCGCACCCTACCCGCCCATTGGAAGGCTCCCTCGCATGGCTGCGCGTCGCGGACCCTCAGACGACCAACTCGCGTTTGACTTCCTCTGGGCCGAATCCGAGGAGGACCGCGATGAGCCACTACGCACAAGTGGTGCGCAACTACTGGAGTCAGGCGCTGCCCAGCCGCTGGCAGGAGATGACACCACCGGAGCAGGAGGGGTTCGTTCAGGAGCTGGCAGAGCAGATCTCACTCCAGGTGGCGGACCTGTCGGCCCAACTGGAGACCCACGCCACCACCGACCTGAGCCCGGACTTCATGGAACGGGTGGGGCAGCTCACCGCGATCCGGATGCAGGCCGAGGAGCTGGTGCTGGCGGATCTGGTCTACAGCCATCCACCGGAAGCGGGCACCGAGGCGCCGGTGACGGGAGTGGAATCGGTGATGAGACCCGATGGGATGCCGATCGACCCGGACCATCCGCTGTGGGCGCTGATGGAGGCGTGGGAGAACGAGGGGGACGAGGAGGCCTTCATGACGGCGTGGCGGGACTGGAGGGCCCAGATCGGGGCACCCCTGACCCACTGACGGACGGCACCGACTTCGCCCTGGCAGACCAAGAAGAAATCACCGCCTCCGGGCTGGTCACCCGCATCAATGACAACCTGGCCGCTCTCCGCACGCTGAGGACGGTCCAAGCCGAGGGTCGAGCCGCGACACCGCAGGAGCAGAGCCTCTTGGCGCGGTGGACATCCTGGGGCGCCGTGCCCGCCATGTTCGATCCCCGCTCCACGGCATACCCCGCCCAACGCGACGAACTGGCCCGGCTGCTGACGCCGGCGGAATGGCGCGCGGCCGCACGGACCACGATCAACGCCCACTACACCGACACCGCCTACGTCGACGCCCTCTGGTCTGCCCTGACCGGCCTGGGCCTCACCGGCGGGGAGGTCCTCGAACCCGGCTGCGGGGCAGGCACCTTCATCGGGCGTGCCCCCGAGGGTGTTCACGTCACCGGCGTCGAGCTCGACCCCACCACGGCCGCGATCGCCGCGCTCCTCTACCCGCAGCGCGCGACCGTGCACGCCGCCTCCTTCGCGCACACCAACTTCGCCCGTGACTGCTTCGACGCCGTCATCGGGAATGTCCCGTTCGGTCAAGTGCACCTGCACGACCCCGTGTTCAACCGGGCCCGCCGAGTCATCCACAACCACTTCATCGTCAAGTCCGTGGCGATGCTCAAGCCGGGCGGGGTGATGGCGGTCCTGACCAGCCGCTACACCCTCGACGCCCTCGACCCCGACACCCGGGCCGCGATCTACGCCGACGCCGACCTTCTCGGGGCGATCCGGCTCCCCACCGGAGCCCACGCCCGAGCCGCCATGACCGACGCCATCACCGACGTCCTCCTGCTCCGCAAACGCCTCCCCGGGGAAGCCCGCAGAGACGCGACGTGGCTGCACACCACCATGGTGTCCACGGGCGTGGGCATGGACGGCCTCACGGCCGGCGAAGACGCCCGGGTCAACGCCTACTTCACCCACCACCCCGAGCACGTCCTGGGTGAGTTCGCCCTCGGGCAGGGCATGTACGGCCCCAACACCCTCCTCGTCCGCAACGACGCCGACCGCCGCGACCTCGCCAACGCCCTGCACACGCTCACCGCTCAGATCGTGGCCACCGCCCACGAAGAGGGCCTGGTGTATGCCGCTGATTCCGACGGAATATCGCCCGGCCCTCAGCTCGTCGCGCACGCCCCGGACGCGACCCGGCTGGCCGGCTACCTGTCGCTGGCCGACGACGGCACCCTGACCGCGCACGCTGCCGCAGGACCGGAGCCGGTGCGGCTGCCCAAGACCCAGATCAGTGAGGTTCGGGCCCTCCTGGGGATCCGTGACGCCCTCCAGGCCTTGCTGACCGCCGAGGCCTCCGACAGTGCCCACACCACGGACCTCGAGGACCTGCGCCGTGCCCTGAACAACCGCTATGACGCCTACGTCAAGCGTTACGGGGCGATCGGGCGGTTCACGCTGGCCCGCACCGGCCGCGTCGACGAGGACGGCACCGACATCATGCGGCAGGTCAGCCCACCGGCGGTCACGCTCATCCGGCGCGACCCGTTCGGCCCCTCCGTGCTCGCCCTCGAGGTCTTCGACCCGGCCACCCAGACGGCCGCCAAGGCCGCCATCCTCTCCCGTCGCGTGGTCGCGCCCCGTCAAGCGCAGCGCTCCGCGGACGGGCCAGCCGACGCCCTCGCCCTGTGCCTGGACGCCCACGGCCGCGTCGACCTGGACCACATCGCAGACCTCCTCGACACCACGCCCGAACAGGCCCGCACCCAACTGGGTGCGCTGGTGTTCGACGACCCGGACGACGGGCTCGTCACGGCCTCGGAGTACCTCTCCGGCAACGTCCGCGCCAAACTGGCCCGCGCCATCGAGGCCGCCGCTGACGATCCCACGCTGCGGGTCAACGTCGAGGAACTGCGGCAAGTGCAGCCCGTCGACCTCAACCCCTCCGAGATCTCCGTGGCCCTCGGCGCGGTCTGGGTGCCAGCCAAGGACGTACAGGACTTCTTGGCCGCCGTGTTGAACGACCGCAGCGTCGACGTGCAGCACTTCGGCGGGTCCGAGTGGAAGATCAGCGGCAACCGGTGGTCGGTGCGCGCCACCTCCACCTACGGCACAGAGCGGATGAACGCGCTCGTCATCGCGCAGCGCCTGTCCAAGCAGCAAAAGATCGTGGTCAACGACATCGTCACCGACGATGAAGGCCGCCAACGCAGCGTGGTCAACCCAGAGGAGACCACCGCGGCCGCCGAGAAGGCAGCCCTGCTCCAGGAACGCTTCGGAGAGTGGGCGTGGGAGGACCCGGCCCGCGCCCAACGGCTGGCGAGGATCTACAACGACACCTTCAACGCCGTCCGGTTGCGCACCTACAGCACCGACCACCTCACCCTGCCCGGGCTGGCCCTGACCTTCACCCCGCGAGCACACCAGAAGGCCGCCGTCGCCCGCATGATTGCCGAACCAGCGGTCGGGCTCTTTCACGAGGTCGGGGCCGGGAAGACCTCGACCATGGCCATGGGTGTCATGGAGCTCAAACGGCTCGGGATGGTGCGTAAGCCCGCGATCGTGGTGCCCAACCACATGCTCGACCAGTTCACGCGTGAGTTCCTCCAGCTCTACCCGCGCGCGAACGTCCTCGCCGCCGGCATCAGCGACCTGCACAAGGAGAAGCGACGCGCCTTCGTGGCACGCATCGCCACCGGCGACTGGGACGCGGTCATCATGACCCGCACCGCGTTCGAGGTCCTCCCGGTGTCGTCGGCCGCGCAACACGCCTACGAGCAGGACACCCTCGACGGGTTGCGTGAGCAGCTCGCCAAGGCCAGCGCCATCAAGGGTGCCAGCCAGACCATCAAGCGGATGGAGCGGCAGCTCCTCGAGGCCGAAGAGCGACTCAAGGCCAAACTGGACCGGCGCCGCGACGCCGGCGTGACGTTCGAGGAGTCCGGCATCGACTACCTGTGCATCGACGAGCTGCACGACTACAAGAACCGGTCCGTCGTCTCCTCGATCGAGGGCGTCGCGCGAGCCGGCTCCCAGCGCGCCACCGACCTCGACATGAAGTTGCACCTGCTGCGCAACCGCTACGGGCATCGTGTCGTCACCGGCGCGACCGCGACCCCGATCGCCAACACCGTCTCCGAGGCCTGGGTCATGCAGACCTACCTGCGCCCCGACATCCTCAAGGACGCCGGGCTCAGCGACTTCGACTCGTGGGCAGCAACGTTCGGGGAGCAGGTCACCGAAGTGGAGCTCGCCCCCGAGGGCGGCGGCCGGTACCGCACCACCACCCGCTTCGCGCGCTTCCGCAACGTGCCCGAACTCCTCCAGATGTGGCACCGCTCGGCCGACATCAAGACCGCCGAAGACCTCAACCTGCCCACCCCTGCCCTGCGGGCCCGCAGCGACGGCCAGCGGGTACCCGAGGTGATCGCGATCGCCCCCAGCGGCGAGCTGCGCGACTACGTCTCCTCACTGGCCGACCGGGCCGAAGACGTGCGGGCCCAACGCGTCGACCCCAGCCAGGACAACATGCTCAAGATCACCGGCGACGGCCGTAAGGCAGCCCTCGACATGCGCCTGGTCTCCGGCCCTGACACCACGGCCCTGGTCGACCTGCCCACCAAGCTCGACATCGCGGCAGCGCGGATCCACCGGATCTGGAGCGAGTATCGGGCCACGCCGTTCCTCACCGCCGCCGGGGAGGAGTCACCGCGCCCGGGGGCCCTCCAGCTCGTGTTCTGCGACCTCGGCACCCCCAGCGAGGAGCGGTGGAACGTCTACGACGAGCTCAAGCGCAAACTCGTCGACCACGGCATGGACCCCACCCGGATCCGCTACATCCACGAAGCCCACCGCGACAGCCAGAAGGCCGCCTTGTTCGAGGACTGCCGCGAAGGCCGCGTCGACGTCATCCTCGGCTCCACCTCCCGCATGGGCGTCGGCACCAACATCCAGTCCCGCGCCGTCGCCCTGCACCACCTCGACTGCCCGTGGCGGCCAGCTGACATCGCGCAACGCGAAGGCCGGATCATCCGCCAGGGCAACCAGAACACCGAGGTCGGGATCTACCGGTACGTCGTCGAGGGCTCCTTCGACGCCTACATGTGGCAGACCGTCGAACGGAAGGCACGCTTCATCGCTCAAGTGGTGCGAGGCAGGCTCGACCTGCGCGAGATCGAGGACGTCGGAGACAGCGCCCTGTCGTTCGCGGAAGTCAAGGCCCTCGCCTCGGGCGACCCAAACATTCTCGCCAAAGCCGAAGCAGACCTCGCCCTCACCAAGTACGAACGGCTGCACCGCTCCTGGGAACGCACCAAGGCCCAGCTGACGTGGACCATCGACTCCCACAGCCGGCGAATCACCGAACGCCGCGACCTCATCCCCGTCCTCGAGGACGCCATCGCCCAATCCGTCGACACCACCGGCGAGGCCTTCGTCATGACCCTGCGCGGCACCCCCTATCGGGACCGTTCAGACGCCACCCGGGCCCTGCGCGACCTCCTCCTGCCCGCCCTCACCCGAACCGAGAGCCACGCCGAACTGCGTGACCTCGTCCAGTTGGGTGGACACATCTTTGACGCCTCGCTCACCAACAGCCTGGGCCAGCAAGTCGTCTCGCTCTCCCTCCAGAGCGTCCCCCAGGTGAAGGTCACCATCGACCGGCTCACCCTCGCCGCCGAGTCAGGCCACGGCCTCGTCACCCGTCTCGAGAACCGAATCCGCGCACTCCCCCAAGTCCTCGAGGAAGCCCACGAACTCCTCGAAACACTCACCGCCGAACGAGATCGCGCCCACCTCGACCGAGACAAGCCCTTCCCCCACACCGCCGCCCTCGCGGCTGCCCGGGAACGCGTCCACGACCTCACCCAACTCATGAGCGCCGGGGCCGATCGACCAAGGGCCCCGTATTCCGGCGGAATATCGGGGGCACAAGCTCTCACCGAGGCCGCATGCGCCCCCCTGCCGTCAGCGTCCGCAGTGACATCTCCTACGCAAGCTGACCACGGCGGGCACAGAGCCCCGAGCATCGGCATCTAGGCAGGGGGCGCGCGCCGCCAGTTTGGGCTAAACCAGGCGCACAGGCCTGACCCCCGCCTCCATTTGTGTTGGAAGCGGGGGTCATGAGCGTGGCGTGTCAGCTCGCGATGGGGATCCTGACTTCGCCGTCAGTGCTGCGGACCACAACGTCGTGGGCGCCCCCCCGCGACTCCTTGTCGAGGACCTTGTAGACCCACAGGGCCCGACGCAGGACGTCGGTCATGGAGATCTCGTCACGCTTCGCAAGATCCTGAAGGGTCTCGTACGTGGCGTCTGACACCTTCACTGAAAGTCGAACAGCCATGATTCTCCGATTCTCGTAGGGCCTCTCACTCTTGGGACAGGAGGAGAGCTGTGCTGTTGCCGACGGCCTTGCTGGGGCCCGGACCCGGAGGACTCCTCCGGATAACGCGCCATGGTACGCACGTTTGATGCGGTTTTGTCACCCCCTGAGCGTCTCACAATGTGGCAAGGTACGCGCGCAGGACGCGCATGTGACGCAAAAAGTGCCCCGTTCTGCCGCTTTGCACTTCCTGTAAACGGTTTGCTCACCTATCTTTCGAACCAGTCGGGGCATCACCGACGACAACAGCAGGGCCCCTCCACCCGTCAGGAGTCCCACCGATGTCGAAGCAGCAGATCCAGGTCCCTGACGCCGCGCTCCCAGGCGTCATCGCCGCTCTCGTCCATGGAGAGCGACTCCTGAAGGCTGACGGCCTCCCGCCCGAGCCCATCGAGCCCACGACGCGCAAGGTTCGACTGCCTGGAAAGCTCAAGTTCAGCAAGGCCGTACGTGACGGGTTCCGCCACCTCAGGGGACACAGCCTCGAGATCATCCGGACCGATCCCGACCCGACCGAAGAGGAGACGAGTCCATGACCGACACCCCTGACACGGCTGGTCAGTCGACCCCACCAGCCGGCGCCGATCGGGAGATCGTCCTCCCCGAAGAGACTGGGCCGCTGATCAAGCCCTACACGGTGCACAGAGCCAAGCCGGCCGACGTGAACCGCAAATGGATCGTGCGCACTCTCTGCGGCATCCTCGTCGCCTTGGTCCTCGGCCTGTTCTACATGCTGGCCACCAGTCGCTCCACCGACGCACTCACCGCATACACCGCTGCCAGCGCACCGTTCTTGACGTTGGCCGGCACCGTTCTCGGGTACTACTTCACCCACCGCCGCGCGCGCTAGGGTCCGTGACGGGGTGCCAGCCGAGCGGCGGGAGAGGTCGCCTAGAGCTGGGCCAAGGCCTGACCGATAGCGTCGCGGATCCGGTGGAAGGACACGTTCTCGCGCATGTCGAGACCCTCGATGCCCCAGCGTCCCCAGAGGGTGTCTGCGATGTTCAGGCCGAGCGCCTCAGGAGCCACGCGGTAGTGGGTGACGGCACAGTCACCCGTGAGTTTGGGGCACACCTCGATGCGCCACTGCCCGCGGTGGGAGTCCCACGAGGACGTCCCGGAAAGGTTGAGTTCGCGCCTGCCGTTCCAGCGGTCCGTCGAGTAGACCAGGACGCGACGCTCCGTGCCGGGGATGGACCACTCTCCCGCATGGGTCGCGATGTCGGCCCACCGTGGCAGGTGGAGCGGGATGCCGTGACGACGGACTATCTCGTCCGACAAGGCCCCCCCATCTCCCGAGTCCACGAGGAGTTTCCCGCGGACCTTGAGTCGGTGGGCGGCTTGGCGGCACGCATCGCTGCAGAACTGTCGCCGGCGCCCGAGGGTGGGGCCACCGACGGGGCGATCGCATCGCTGGCACAATGCGGTGGAGCGGTTAATACGTGACATCATGCGCATATGCTAGCGCAATCCGTTACGCTTGCCTTGATCGATGTGGTCGTGTCCGTAAATCACCATCTTTCACTTCCCACCGAAGGGCCGCTAGGGCACGATAAGTGGTAGTTATCGTGCCCTGGGAAGGGTCTAGCCCGAGAGGGGGTCCGGCCGTGATTCCGACGGAATACGCGACGGCAGGGTTCGTCGTGGCTGGTGAGGTCGTGGCGGACCCGTCGACGGCGCCAGCTCAGGAGATCTTGGCGCGGGCCCACCGGGACCGGGTGCGCCCGTTGTGTCTGTGCCAGCCCGGCGGGGTGGCGATGTACACGGCACGGGCCGGGGCGGCGGGTGTGGTGGTGAAGCGGATGCCGGAGACGGGGTGGATGCACGCTCCGTCGTGTAGCTCGTACGCTCCTCCCCCGCATCTGTCGGGGCTGGGGCAGGTGTGGGGTCAGGCGATCCGCACCGATGTCGACACGGACCTGACGATGCTGCGGTTGGGGTTCGCGCTCACCCAGACCGACCGCGTGGTGCAGGACTCCACCGGCGCCGGTGACGGGGATTCGGTGGAGGCCGACCCGGCCCGGTTGAGTCTGCGGGGGCTGCTGCACTGCCTGTGGGAGGACGCCGGGTTGGCGTCCTGGTCGCCGCGGATGGCCGGGAAGCGGAACTGGCGTGTCGTGGGGTACCACGTGCGGAAGGCGGCCGGGGGCAAGATCGCGCGCGGGAAGCCGTTGGCTGACCGGCTGTGGGTGCCTGAGCCGTTCTCGGCCGAGCGGAAGGCCGAGATGAGCGCGGCCCGGATGGCGGCCTGGGCCCCACTGCGGGCCCAGAGTTCCCGCTCCACTCCCCTGCTGGTGCTGGTGGGCGAGTTCAAGGCCTTCGAGCCGGGCCGGTTCGGTCCCCGGCTGTTCCTCAAGCACATGCCCGACGCGGGCCTGAATGTCGAGGAAGCCACGCAACGCCGGTTCGAGCGCCGCTTCGCGGCCGAGCTGGAGATGCTCGAGGCCGACGACGGCTCGCATCTGATGGTGATCGCGACCGCCTCGATCGGTCGGACCGGCACCCCGACCCTGGTGGAGGCCTCCGCGATGCTCGTCGACGAGCACTGGCTGCCCTACGAGAGCGCCGAAGGCAAACTCCTCCTCGAGGCGGCGAGCGGGCGACGGTTCACGGTGCCGCTGCGGTACAACCTCGCCCGCGACGCCCTCCTGCCCACGCTGATCCTCACGGACACCACGCCGCCAACTGCGTGCTACGCCCTTGGGCCCGAGGAGCACCTGGACGAGGCCGACGACACCCCGGCGGCCGCCGCGACGTCGACCTGGTCCTGGCAGGTCACCGAGCCGCTGCCCGCGCTGCCCGACGCGGCCACGTGGTCTCCGTCGCCGCGGTGATCCCTCCCTGCCCAGTCGCGGGGA
>Ga0116151_10000253_pt1 | contig 48011 bp, 35 predicted proteins | sample AD_UKC117_MetaG_FD_89893 | JGI IMG/M metagenome (GOLD analysis project Ga0116151, IMG submission 89893) | Active sludge microbial communities of municipal wastewater-treating anaerobic digesters from Hong Kong - AD_UKC117_MetaG | ecosystem: Engineered > Bioreactor > Anaerobic > Digestate...
GCCGCGTACCGCTCGTCCAGATCAAAGAAACCCGGCTGCCCCGCCACCAAACCCTCCATCCCCGAACATGGAGCGGATTGAATCATCAAAGGGCTGATTTGGCGAGGTATTTAGAAGCATCTAAGTGACTGAAAAGGCGTTGGTTTCTGAGGCCGGAATCCGCCTGGAAAGCTGCTGGAATCAGGCTTGCCATTTCATCAGGTTTCGGGACTCGCTTTGGCACGAGTCGAGCGCCCGGTCCGAAGCTATCAGTCGGAACGGCGCTACCAGACTCAACCTTCGATTCGGTGGATGTCTTCGCATGATCCGTTTCTACGTGCCGCGCCTCAAGTCGTCGTGGCGAGGACTTGGGTGTCAAAGTGAATTTCGACGTCAGGCCGCTGCTCGCCGCAAGTCAGCTCCGGCACGCGGTCGCTGAGGTAACCAGACAGGTCGCTCACTCGAATCAGACCGTCGCGATCATGGTCTGCCCGGGCCAAGGCTTCCAGCAGAGCCTCCGTGAAAGCGCCATTCTCCCAGTCCGGATCCTCAAAAGATGCCGTGTCGGCGGTCGAGGACGTGAAGACCGTGACGTTGGGGGCGGAAAGCATGGCACGCAGCGAACGATCCGTTGGCGCGGTGGCACCGCCCGAACGACAAGCGTCGATCAACAGGATAACCCGACCATGTTCGGCGATTGCGGCAACCTGCTCATGGAGTTGTACCGACGACAGGGCAGAATCCTCTATGGCGTCGCGCGATGAGGTGTCGACACCATAGGGCAACAGGAAGAACCGGTCGCGCTCGGCTACATCGCCGTGCCCGGAGAACAGGATCACGGCGAGGTCACTGCCGTTGCCGCTTCGCATGGCGTCGCGCAAGGCGCGCAATTCGCGAAGGATGTCCGCCTTCGTTGCCTCGCTGTTCACCAGTTCGCTAACATGGACGTGCGTGTACAAGCTGCCTTGGGATCTGCGAAGGGCTGCGGCGATGTCGCGGGCGTCCCGGTGGGCGTAGGCGAGGTCCAAATGCCGGGCGCCCGGGCCGTAGTCGCTGACGCCGACCGCCAGCACATGGAGTTGGGCGCCGGGCGCGACATCGGAGCCGATGACACGTCTCACGGCGTTTCGGGTTCTTTCCAGCCCAGCTATACCGACCACGCCCAGCAAGCCCAGTTGCGGCAGGACGTGGGGGATCACGCCAGGGTCGTGGGTTTCCGGAATGTCCCAAACCGCTACCGCCTCGCCTGCCGCATCCCAGCCATGATTCACGTGCCATCGAAGGATGGAGCGTGCACCCGGGCTCGCGGCGTAGATGCCTTCGGGGGTCCAGGCGACCCAGTTCTCCCCGTCGAGCAGCGGGAAGACGGCGAGGATCTCTGCGCCGTCCTCCATCCGGTGCCAGCGGAGCGTCCCATCCCCACAGGCGGCTATCGCAAGCCGGCCATCGCCGGAAATGTTAACCGCCCAAACATTTGGACACTCGATTCTCCAGAGAACCTGGCGCGCCCGGCTGTTTATGGCTCTGAGCGTCCATGACGTACCGACTACCGAGCGCACTCCGTCCGGATGATCGACAAGGCATCGACAGACCTCATGTTCAAACAGCGGGACAGCGCGGCCATCCGGTTGGCCGGGACTTGGCGCCCTGGAAAGTCCGTCATCGGGTGGATCGAGCGAGAATTGTAATGTATTTGTATCAAAGCGCGCCCTGACGTTGTGGCTGTAGTCAAACTCGACAACCGTGCCGTCTTTCGAGACACACAGGCTACCTTGCTGGTCCCGCCAATCAATTTGTGCCGGACGGACCTTCCAGGATTCAGACCCATCTGTTGTGTCGAGAGCCAGCCAGGCGTCGGAGGTCGCAGTCAAGCACTCGCCTCGAGGCGATAGCCGCAACCCGACATAGGGATGCGCACCATCGCCGCTAAGGAGTTCGAAGCTATCCGCGTCGGAATTGCCCAACAGCGTATGCCCGGCAAGCCGATCATAGATTCCTATTCGAAGCTTCGTATCTTTCGCTGACCAAGCAACAGCCGATGGAAACGCGCAATCAGAATAGTAACAAAAGTCAGCGTCGATCTCCTCAAGTGATTGTCCGTCCAACATCTGCAGTCTAGGTTCATCCCAGAACGCAACAGCTAATCGATCGCGATTTGCGGTAAAAGCCAAACGGACTGGACGCCCACCAGAATATTTCGACCTTATAATTTCTCCGGAGGGATCGTACAGTCTGACGTTTCCATCCCAACTGGCTGTCGCGAAATAGCCATCGGACGCATGGCATACGAAATGGCCGTGGTCGCCGTAGTTGGTATCACGGGCGATTTCCTTCCACCTCTCATCGCAGCTGAACAGGCGCATTCCCGCGTCGCCGACCATTGTTGCGGCGAGTTGTAGACCATCTGGAGAGAATGAAAGGCTGCGAACTGATTTCGATAATCCCTCAACAGTTCCTATCATATCACCGGTTATGGGATCGAAAAGGAGAATACGTTCAGCATCTGTACTTGTATTCTCGGCGAAACAGCCACCGACGGCTATCAAATTGCCATCTGGGTTAATTGCGACAGTGTAGACTTCGCCCAGATGTCCTGATCCGCATGGCACTCGAATTGTTCGTAATAGACGACCATCCGACGCATCCCATATCCTTACTGTCTTGTCACTTCCGCCTGTCGCTGCCCAGTGCCAAGCCGCGTCGATGTCGATGCTATCAAGCTGCCCTGTGTGCACTTCGGGATCGATCACAAGCACGGGGCGGTCATAGAGACCCTTCGGCGGCTTCTCGGTCACGGTATGATGTCGGCGAAGGGCAGCCAACGTGCGGATTCGAGGCGAGCGGCTATTGTCGCGCGGGTGGAGACATCACGCTCGCCGCAACGGCGCCAGAGTGCGCCGACTGCGAGCAGCAGGCTGGGAAGCGCCTTGGCGAGCAAATCGATGCCCGCGCTCTTCTTGCCCGCGGCGAGGTCAGTGGCTCGGCGGGCCAGCGTTTCGCGGGCGCCGACTGCTTGGGACATGCGGGTATCGATGTCGACGATGTCATCGGCGCCCTTGCCCTGATGGAGTGCGATGATCAGCGCGGCGATCACCGCTTCGGCCTCGGCACGGCCGCCGCCATAGGCGATCTCGGCGGAGGTGATATCGCCCGGGTCGCCCAGACGCTTGATGATGAGGACGGACGCCTCGGCGCGGTTTCGTTCCGCGGTCAGCTCCGCGACCGCCTTCTGCCAACTCAGCGTTTCCGATTCGCTCATCCCGTCCCTCCTGCGCTCCCGAGTGATAGCATGCTGGCGCAATCCGATCACTCGGAGGCCAGCATCGCTTCCAAAGTCTCCAGCCGATCGGCCTCGGCGGGCGTCTTGTCCCAGCGGAGGCGGCTGATCCGGGGGAAGCGCATGGCGACCCCGGACTTGTGGCGGGTCGAGCGGTTCAAGCCCTCGAAAGCCACCTCCAGCACCAGCCCGTGCCCAGGCTCCGCCCGCACCGCGCGCACCGGGCCGAAGCGCTCGGTGGTATTGCCCCGCACGTAGCGGTCGATCTCGGCCAGTTCCGCGTCGGTGAAACCGAAATAGGCCTTGCCGACGGGCACCAGCTCGCCCGCCTCGGTCCAGACCCCGAAGGTATAGTCCGAATAATATCCCGACCGCTTCCCGTGGCCGCGCTGGGCATAGAGCAGCACCGCGTCGATCACATGCGGGTCGCGCTTCCACTTGAACCAGGGGCCCTTGGGGCGTCCGGGCAGATAGGCGCTGTCGCGGTGCTTGAGCATCAGCCCCTCGATCACCGGGTCGGGCGGGGCGCTGCGCAGCGCGTCAAGCTCCTCCCAGGCAGCGAAGGCCACGAGCGGCGACAGGTCGAAGCGCGCCGGGTCGAGCCGGGCGACGAAATCCTCGAGCGCGCCGCGCCGGGCGGCCAAGGTCTCGCCGCGCAGGTCGCGGCCGCCCGCGAAGAGCAGGTCGTAGGCGCGCAGGAAGGCCGGATAGCGGGCGCGCTGGGCCGCCGTCACCGTCTTGCGGTTCAGCCGCTGCTGCAGATCCGCGAAGGGCGCGGTGCCGCCGGAGGGGTGGCGGACCAGAAGCTCGCCGTCGAGCGTGCCGTCGAAATCGAGCGCTTCGACGAGGTCGGGAAAGGCCGCCGAGATATCCTCGCCGCTGCGCGAATAGAGCCGGCGCGTGCCGGATTCCGCGCTCGCCTGTACCCGGACCCCGTCCCATTTCCACTCGGCGAGATAGTCCGCCGGATCCAGTCTCCCGAGCTCTTCCACGGCGAGCGGCGTTGCCAGCATGACCGGGCGGAACGGGCAGGCGGCCGCGGCGGCGGGCTTCGGTCCCTGCCCGGTGAGCCAGGCGAAGAGATCGCGGTAGGGCGGGGCGAGCCCGTGCCAGATCTCCTCGATCTCGCCGAGCTCGCGCCCGCCCAGCTCGGCCAGCGCCGTCTTGGCAAGCCGCGCCGAGACGCCGACCCGGAGCCCTCCGGTCACCAGCTTCAGCAGGGCGTAGCGCCCCGAGGCGTCGAGCCGGTCGAGGAGGCGGGCCACGACTTGCGGCGCGGTCCGGCGCGAGGCTGCCTGCAGCGCCGCGACGATCTCGCACAGCGGGGGATCGTCGGCGCGGCCGGTCTCCGGCCAGATCAGCGCGACGGTCTCCGCGAGGTCGCCGACGAAATCGTAGGAGAGCGCGAAGAGTTCGGCATCGACCCGCTCGGCCGCCAGCGCGCGCAGCATCGCCGGCTTGACGCTGTCGAGCGCAAGGTCGCGGGTGATCGCCGCCAGTGCCCAGCCGCGGTCGGGATCGGGCGCGTCCCGCAGATAACCGGCGAGAAGCCGGAGCCGGGCGTTGCGCGACGGGGTGAAGGCGAGGCGTTCGAGCAGGGCGGCGAAGCGGCGCATCACTCCGCCTCGTCCTCGTAGCCGACGAGGTGCAGGGGCCGCGCGGACAGGCCTTCGAGCGCGCACCAGCGCACCAGCGCCTCCTCGCGGCCATGGGTGACCCAGACTTCGGAGGGCGCGATCTCGGTCAGCGTGGCGGTCAGCCCCTCCCAGTCGCAATGATCGGAGATGATCAGCGGCAGTTCCACGCCGCGCTGGCGGGCGCGGGCCCGGACCTGCATCCAGCCCGAGGCGAAGGCGATCAGCGGGTCGGCGAAGCGGCGGATCCAGGTCGCCGCGAAGGCCGATGGCGGGCCGAGCACCACCGCGCCCGCGAAGTCCGCCGCCTTTCCCCGGTCGATCGTCGCGTCGCGCAGCTCGCCGAGATCGATTCCTTCGGCGGCGTAGTAGTCGCAGAGCCTTCGCAGCGCCCCGTGCAGGTGGATCGGTGCCTCGTATCCGGCGTCGCGCAGCAGGCGGATCACCCGCTGGGCCTTGCCGAGGGCATAGACCCCCACGAGATGACTGCGCTCGGGGAAGCGGTCGATGGAGGTCAGCAGCCGGCCGATCTCGGCCTCGGCGGGCGGGTGGCGGAAGACCGGCAGGCCGAAGGTCGCCTCGGTGATGAAGATGTCGCAGGGGATGGGCTCGAAGGCGGCGCAGGTGGGATTGGGGGCGCGGGCATAGTCGCCGGCCGCCACGATCCGGAAGCCGCCGCGCTCCACCGCGATCTGGGCCGAGCCCAGCACGTGGCCGGCGGGGTGGAAGGCGACGCGGACCCCGCCGATCTCGATCGGGTGGCCCGGCTCGGCGGCCTGGGTGCTGCCGCAGAAGCTCTCGCCGAGCCGCAGCGCCATGATGTCGAGGGTCTGCCTTGTGGCGAGCACGGTGCCGTGGCCGGCGCGGGCGTGGTCGGCGTGGGCATGGGTGATGAGCGCGCGCGGAACCGGGCGGACCGGGTCGATGAAGAAATCGCCGGGCGGGCAGTGGAGACCCTCGGGACGGGGAACGAGCAGGTCCGATCCGCGCATGGCTCCTCATCTAGGGCGGGCCGGCCGCGTTGGCCAGACGGCTCGGCAGGTGCCTGCGGGCCTCGACGCGAAGGCCGTCCCCATGGGGACACTTCGTAACTACCGGAAATATATCGGAAAAAGTGTTAACGTGCAATCGGACGCTCCCTGCATGGCGCATTGTCTGCCCGGCGTGACGCGATCATCCGGAGGCTCCATGGGGACGGCGAAACCCCATCGAGCGCGGTGCGACATTCGGGTAGGTCGATCGGGGCGGGGACGTTCCGAGCCGGCAGAAGGCCACGCGATCCGCGCGGCGCCGTCTTGATGCCGCATGCGGTCGAGCGCGGCTTCGGGGCGCCGACGATCGCCATGGGGCTGCCCGGGCCACTTCGGGCGCGGCCCTTCGGCTTTCCAGCCCGCGCTCGACATGCAATCGTGGCAGAAGTCAGCACCCAGAGACCGGAGACCAACATGACCACAGGCCTTCGCCCGCTGCAGGCCCGGGACCCAGGGGAGGCACATCGTGCCGCGACGCAGCTCGAGCTCTTCTTCGATCTCGTGATCGTGGTGGCCATCGCGTCGGTGACCGAGACGCTCCACCACGGCATCTCCGAGGGGCACGGGCCGGAGATGCTGGTCAATTTCATCGCGATGTTCGTGGCGATCTGGTGGGTGTGGATGAACTTCACCTGGTTCGCCTCGGCCTTCGACAATGGCGACGCGCTTTTCATCCTGCTGGTGATGGTGGTGATGAGCGGCGCGGCGGTCTTCGCCGGCGGCGTCTCCTCCATCACCGAATCGATGAACTTCAGCTTCGCCCTGCTCGGCTGGATCATCATGCGGGCGGGGATGGTCGCGCTGTGGCTGCGGGCGGCCTGGTCGAATCCCGGCTATCGGCGGACGGCGCTGCGCTATGCGGCCGGCGTCGCCTTCGCGCAGGCGCTCTGGACGATCTTCTATTTCCTGGTGCCGCCGAGCCATGTGGCCTTCTACGCGGTGTTCGCCGGCATCTTCGTGGTGGAGCTGCTCGTCCCGGTCTTGGCCGAGCGCGCGCGGGTCACCCCCTGGCATCGCCATCACATGATCGAGCGCTACGGGCTTCTCAACATCATCGTCCTGGGCGAGATCGTCGTCTCGATCGCGCTCATGTTCGGCAAGCTCTACGAGGGCCATTTCGATGCGAGCCTCGTCGCGGTGGCCGTCTCCGGGCTGGTGATCGTCTTTGCGCTCTGGTGGCTCTATTTCCTCGAGAGCGAGCAGCATCCGGAAACCTCGGATCTCGGCCGCGCCATCGCCTGGGGCTACGGCCATGTGATCGTCTTCGGCGCCGGGGCGCTGGTGGCGGCCGGGCTCGGCGCGGAAATGGACGTGGTCACCCATCATTCGGAGATCGACGCGACCGCCGCGTCGCGTTGGGCGAGCCTGCCGGTGGCGCTCTATCTCTTCGGGCTCTGGTTCATCCGCGACCGGTTCCGCGACGGCCTGCTGCGCCAGCACGTGCTTCTCGTCGTCGCCGGGCTCATCGTGGTGATGGCCCTGCTGGCGCTGCCGGTGTGGATGACGGCGATGGTCCTCGTCGCCACCGCCGTCGCGCGGACGATCGGGGCCGGGCGGGCGGCGGCGGCCGCCCCTAGGATGGCGGGTTGATCCCGGGCGGCGCGGGGTGACGGTCGGCGTGCCCCGGCGCTTGCCTCGCCGCCTGCGAGGGCGATCGTGCATGGGCCGGTTGCGCGCGAGCGACCCTTCGAGCCGGACTGCCGAATTCGGGCATGGCGCCGGCGTGCGGTATCGCCGTCATTTGCCCGAATGCGAGGCGCAAGCGATGGTGGTCGGCCGAAGACGGCGCCCGGTTCGCCTTCGGGGCGCCATCGAGGTCGACGCGGCTAACGGGCCAGGTCGTTCTTGTAGATCTGCCCGTCCTTTATGATCAGGATCAGGTTGCGCTCGGGATCGGACAGGAGATCGATGTTCTCGAGCGGATTTCCATCGACCAGCAGAAGATCCGCCAAGGCGCCCTCTTCGACCACGCCCAGCCTGCCCTTGTAGGGGCTGCGCAGCCCCGAAAGCGCCAGGAACTCGCTGTTGGTCGAGGTTGCCTGACGCAGGATCTCGGCGGGCGTGAACCATTGCTTCAGGGAAACCAGCATCTCGCCCTGCCGGCGCGCCATGGCCTCGGAGAACAGCACGTCGGTTCCGAAAGCCGTCTTGATGCCGTGGGTCTTCACCATCCGGTAGAGATTGTCGGTGCCCGCCATGACCGCTTCGGCCTTTTCCGCCTGGGGGCTGCCGGGGGGAAACATGCCGCCGAAGAACGCGGGCAGGATCGGCTGGGCCGAAAGCCAGATGTCCTTTTCGACCATGTATCGGGCCGTCTCGTCATCGATCAGGTGGGCGTGTTCGATGACCTTCACCCCGGCGTCGATCGCGCGCCGGACTGCCTCGGTCGTATAGGCATGGACGGCGACATAGGTGCCCCAGTTCGCCGCGGCCTCCACCGCCGCGGCGAGTTCCTCGGGGGTGAAGGTCGAGACATCGAGCGGGCTGTGGGGCGATGCGACCCCGCCGCCCGCAGTCAGCTTGATCTGGCTCGCGCCCAGCATCAATTGCTCGCGCACGCGCTGACGGACCAGGTCGGGGCTGTCCGCCACCATGGCCGCGCCCAGTTCCTCGACCCGCGACAGCGGCCGGGAGCCGTCGCGGGGAAGATCGGAAAGCGGTCGAAAGTCTCCATGCCCGCTCGTGACGGTAATCATCGCCCCCGACGGCCAGATGCGCGGGCCGGGAATGACGCCCGCGTCGATGGCCTGTTTCAGCCCGAAGGACGGGCCTCCCATGTCGCGTACGGTGGTGAAGCCGCGCATGAGCGTCGCCGTGGCCTCGGCTCCGGCCAGGAGATTGATGAAACCGACATCCCCGAAGAGCATCTGCTCGGGCGTCTGACGGATCAGCATGGTGTGCCAATGCGCGTCGATCAGGCCCGGCATCAGCGTCCGGCCGGCGCCGTCGATGACCTCGGCGCCCGCGGCGTCGATGGGATCGGCCGAGACGGTCGTGATGACGTTGCCTTCGACGAGAACGTCGAGGCCTTCCGCCAGCGTCTCGCCGGTTCCGTCGAATACGTCGACGTTCGTGAAGAGAACCCGCGACGGCGGGCCTTCCTGGGCGGGAGCCCATGTGGCGGACAGGATCGTCACTGTCGCGGCGAAGAGCGGGCGAAAGAGGTCCATGTGGTCGAGCCTCTCCTCGGTTCAGCCAGTTCCCGGAGACTACACCAGCCTTCATGATCGGGTCGAGGTCGGCCTCCGGTCGCCATCGATGACCAGCGTCCCGTGCGGAACAGGGCCTGCGGGCCTGCGGCCAATGGGGACTTCACGCCTGCGGCCCTTCCGATTGACCGATGCGGGTGCCGGAAGCCGGGTCTCGGGGCCGGGAAAAGGTCGCGTCCCGCGTGGCCCGATCGACAGGGGTCTATCGGGTCGGCGATCACTGGCCCGGGCGCGACTCATGGTGTTGCGGGTCGGCCGGTGCTGCGGCTGCAGGTGTTCAAGGTTTACACATCGCTAAACCTAAGGTAGATTAATGACTGGCTAACAGCATGGTTTAGTTGTTAAATGTCTCCAAATTATAGACAATACACCGAATCCGGATCAAAACATTGACGGATTCTCGTGCTCGCGTGATCGTGCGCCGGACGAGGCGGAAGTTTTCGGGACAGCGGGATGCGGGGGCGGGGCGGCGGCTTCGGACCTGGCCTGCGGCGATCTGCCTGGCCCTGGCCCTGGTTCTGGCCCAGGTCCCGGCGGCGGTTCGGGCGGCGCCGGCGCCCTCCAGCACCTCGATCGTGGGCGACACCGTCACCAATCCGGTGACGAGCAGCGATACGACGGTCTCCGCGCTGGTGGTCGACCCGGCCGGCACGCCCACCGCGGGCGATACCGCCTTCGTCGAGACGGCGGACGGCTACAGCTTCCTGGTCAAGGTCGCGGGCGAGACCTTCTACAACAGCGACAACCCGCCGGTCGCCTTCGAGATCCAGTCGATCTCGGGCACCACGGCGACGGTGACCAACAGCGTCAACCCGTCGACGACGGCCGATTTCTCGACCCAAATGACCCAGGCCGAGTTCGATGCCAATTTCAACAGCTCCGGCACGGCCGGCACCCTGCGCCCGCCGGAGGACGTCTCCGGGCCGAACGGCGTCACGAACATCGTCTACGGCCAGAACGGCAGCAACGGTCGCGACGGCGCGCTTTTCGTGCCGCCCTCGTCGGGGGGCAACGGCGCGGACGGGCCGACCCAGAACGCGACTCTGAGCAGCGATGTCGATGCCACCTCCAATGTCGGCTGGAGCGTCGGCAGCGTCGGCGGCGATGGCGGGGACGGCGGCGATTCCTATGCGAGCTTCTTCAGCGGCCGCGACGGCGGCGACGGCGGCAAGGGCGGCACGGTCAATGCGGTGCAATCGGCCGGGAGCACCATCCAGACCAGCGGCAGCGGCAACGACGGCATCTTCGCCTTCAGCCGCAGCGGCGAGGCCGGCGACGGCGGCTCCGGCTTCGCCGCGCCGGGCGGCGGCACCGGCGGCCATTCCGCGGACGGCGGCGCCGTCACCCTCGACCAGCGCGGCACGATCTTCACCCAGGGCGAGAATGCCGACGGCATCTATGCGCTGAGCGTCAGCAACAACGGCGGCAACGGCGGCGACCAATGGGGGCTGGTCGGATCGGCCGGCGACGGCGGGCTCGGCGGCAGCGGCGGCACGGTGTCGGTCGTGTCCTCGGGCAGCATCCTGACCCAGGGCGACTTCGCGAACGGCATCCTGGCGCAGTCGGTGGGCGGGTCGGGCGGCTCGGCGGGCAGTGCGGGCAACCTGCTCGTCTCGCTCCTCGGCGCGAACGACAACGGCGGCAACGGCTCGACGGTCAGCGTCTCGAACAGCGGCGCGATCCAGACCGGCGGCGCCTTCGCGCGCGGGATCGTCGCCCAGTCCATCGGCGGCGGCGGTGGGACCGGCGGCAGCGGCGGCGGCCTCGTGGCGCTCGCGCTGGGCGGCGTCGGCTCGAACGGCGGCAACGGCGGCGCGGTGAACGTCACCAACCAGGGCAGCGGGACCATCATGACCGCCCGGGAGGGCGCGGACGGCATCCTGGCCCAGTCGATCGGCGGCAGCGGCGCCGCGGGCGCCAATGCCTACGGGCTCGTCGCCGTCGGCGGCACCGGGTCGAACGGCGGCAGCAGCTCGGCGGTCAGCGTGTCGAACTACGGCTCGATCACCACCGAAGGCGTCGGCGCGCGCGGCATCGTGGCGCAATCCATCGGCGGCGGCGGTGGCGACGGCGGCTCCACCGGCGGCATGGTCGCGGTCGGCGGCAGCGGCAGCGGCGGCGGCAGCGGCGCGCCGGTGAGCGTCCTGAACGACGGCATCATCACCACCAAGGAGAGCGACGCGCTCGGGATCCTCGCGCAATCCATCGGCGGCGGCGGCGGCAACGGCGGCTCCTCCGGCTCGGTCGGCGCCTTCGTCGGCGTCGGGATCGGCGGCAAGGGCGGCGGCGGTGGTGCCGGCGGCGATGCCTCGGTGACCCTGTCGAACACCGACGCCAGCCAGCCCTCCTCGATCCGCACCTCGGGCGCGCGGTCCACCGGGGTCTTCGTGCAATCGGTCGGCGGCGGCGGCGGCAACGGCGGCGGCGCGGTCTCGGTGGCGGCGGGCGCCTTCGGTGCGGCCTCGGTCGCGGTCGGCGGCTCGGCCGGGAGCGGCGGCGCGGGTGGCACCGTTACCATGACCGGCAGCGGCTCGGCCGCCGTGCAGACCGGTGGCGAGGATTCGGACGGCATCCTGCTGCAATCCATCGGCGGCGGCGGCGGCAACGGCGGCTATGCCGTGTCGGTGGCCGTGTCCGGGGGCCCGGTCTCCGGCTCGCTTTCGGTGGGCGTCGGCGGGTCCGGCGGCAGCGGCGGCGCGGGCGGCGAGGTCCGGGTCGGCACGGTCGACGGCCTCGGCGATCTCACCGGCGCGGGCTTCACCGGCAGCGTCATCACCGGCGCCGACCGCTCGTCGGGGCTCGTGTTCCAGTCGGTGGGCGGCGGCGGCGGCAACGGCGGGCTGGCCGTCTCGGCCTCGGGCGCCGGGTCGGTGCTCTTCTCGGGCAATATTTCGGTCGGCGTCGGCGGATCCGGCGCGACGGGGGGCGCCGGGGGGCGGGTGCGGGTCTTTACCGATTCGAGCGTCGCCACGCTCGGCGATTATTCCACGGCCTATCTGGCGCAATCCGTCGGCGGCGGCGGCGGCAACGGCGGCGGCTCGGTCGCCGCGGGGATCAGCGCCAGCGGCGGCGGGGCCGCCAGCATCAATGTCGGGGTCGGCGGCGCGGCGAGCGGCGGCAGCAGCGGCGGCGATGTCGACCTGATCGCCGGGGGCGCCACGATCGAGACCGGCGGCAATTTCGCGCAAGGCGTCGTCGCGCAGTCGATCGGCGGCGGTGGCGGCAACGGCGGCTACAGCGTCGCCGCGGGTGCCGGTGGCGCCGGGGCCGGGGCGGGCGCGGTGTCGGTCGGGCTGGGCGGCTCCGGCGGCGGCGGCGGCAATGGCGGCACGGTCACGGCGCGGACGGAGGCGGCGGTCACCACCAACCGCGACGATTCCGGCGGCGTGCTGGTGCAATCGGTTGGCGGCGGTGGCGGCAACGGCGGCTTCTCCGTCGCCGCGGGTGCCGCGGTCGGCGGCGCCGGTGCGGGCACCGTCACGGTCGGTCTCGGCGGCAGTGGCGGCAGCGGCGGGCTCGGCGGCGCGGTCGACGGCACGGTCAATGGCGCGGTGACGACGAAGGGCGACCGGTCCTCGGCGGTCGTGGTGCAATCCATCGGTGGCGGCGGCGGCAACGGCGGCTTCAGCGTCAGCGGCGGCATCTCCGGGGCCGGCGTCGGCAGCGGCTCGGTCGCGGTGGGTCTGGGCGGCAGCGGCGGCAGCGGCGGCAATGCATCCAGCGTGGACGCGATCGTCGCGGGCGCCGTGAGCACCACCGGCGAGGATTCCACCGGCATCCTGGCGCAATCGGTGGGCGGCGGCGGCGGCAACGGCGGCTTCAACGTGGCGGGCACGATCTCCGGATCGGGCACCGGCAGCGGCGCGGTCTCGGTCGGGCTCGGCGGCGGCGGCGGCTCCGGCGCCACCGGCGGCGACGTGACGCTGGCCGCAAGCGAGGCGGTGACGACCGGCGGCGATCGCTCCTCGGCGGTGGTCGCGCAGTCGATCGGCGGCGGCGGCGGCAACGGCGGCTTCAACATCGCGGGCTCGATCGCCGGCGCCGGCACCGGCTCGGGCTCGGTGAGCGTCGGGCTCGGCGGCAACGGTGGCGGCGGCGGCGACGCGGGCAAGGTCGATGTCACCGCGGACGGCGCGATCCTGACCGACGGCTTCGCGGCCTCGGGCCTCGTCGCCCAGTCGATCGGCGGCGGCGGCGGCAATGGCGGCTTCGACGTCAGCGCTTCGGTGGCTGTGGCGGGAACCGGCAGCGGCGCGGTGTCGGTCGGGCTCGGCGGCTCCGGCGCCGGCAGCGGCAACGGCGGCGAGGTCGTCGCCAGAACCACGAACCGCGTCGAGACGAGAAGCGACGCCTCCACCGGCATCCTGGCGCAGTCGGTGGGCGGTGGCGGCGGCAACGGCGGCTTCAATGTCTCGCCGGCGCTCTCCGCCGCGGGCACCGGCTCGGGCGCGATCGGGGTCGGGATCGGCGGCAGCGGCGGTGGCGGCGGCAACGGCGGCCAGGTCACGCTGACGGTGGAGGACGGCCGCAGCGCGGCCGCGATCGCGGCCGCCCCGGCCACGGTGCAGACCGGCGGCGCGCAATCGGCGGCGGTGGTGGCGCAATCGATCGGAGGCGGCGGCGGCAATGGCGGGCTCAACGTGACCCCGACCGGCTCGGGTGCCGGCACCGGCTCGGGCGCGATCGGCGTCGGGATCGGCGGCCGCGGTGCCGGCGGCGGCGACGGCGGCGCGGTCGCGAGCACCGTCACGGCCGATCTCGCGACCACGGGCAGCGACTCGGGCGGCCTGCTCGTCCAGTCCGTCGGCGGCGGCGGCGGCAACGGCGGGCTGAACGTCTCGGCCGCGGTCAGCGCGGCGGGGACGGGGTCGGGCGGCGCGGCGGTCGGGCTCGGCGGGGCCGCGGGCAGCGGCGGCGCCGGCGGGGCGGTGACCTCGGAGCTGACCGGGGATGTCGCCACCACCGGGGACAATTCGGCGGGCGTCCTCGTGCAATCCGTCGGCGGCGGCGGCGGCAACGGCGGCGTCAACGTATCGGCGGCCCTGAGCCTCGCCGGCGACGGCAGCGGCGCGGTCGGCGTCGGGATCGGCGGCAGCGGCGGCGACGGCGGCGACGGCGCCTCGGCGAGCGGCGCCGTGACCGGCGACGTCACCACCACGGGCGACGATTCCGCCGGCGTCACCGTCCAGTCGCTCGGCGGCGGCGGCGGCAACGGCGGGCTGACCGTCAGCGGGGCGATCAGCATCGCCGGCACCGGCTCCGGCGCTGCCGCGATCGGCGTCGGCGGCTTCGGCGGCGGCGGCGGGACGGCCGGGGATGTGGACGGCAGCTTCGACGGCATCCTCTCGACCACCGGCGACCGCTCCGCCGGCGTCGTCGCCCAGAGCCTCGGCGGCGGCGGCGGCAACGGCGGCACCAACATCTCGGGCGCGATCTCGCTGGCGCCGGATTTCTCCGGCGCGCTGGGCATCGGCGTCGGCGGCTTCGGCGGCGATGGCGGCGCGGCCGGATCGGTCGATCACAGCGTCGCGGGCCTGGTCGAAACCGCGGGCGAGGATTCGATCGGCATCCTGACCCAGAGCCTCGGGGGCGGCGGCGGCAACGGCGGCACCAATATCTCGGCCGCGCTCTCGCTCTCGCGCGACGTGAGCGCGGGCATCGGCATCGGCGTCGGCGGCTTCGGTGGTCTCGGGGCCGATGCCGGCGCCACGACGGTGTCGAGCGTGACGGGCGGCTTGCTGACGACGGGATACCGCAGCGGCGGCATCGTGACCCAGAGCCTCGGCGGCGGCGGCGGCAACGGCGGCACCAATGTCTCGGCGGCGGTGAGCCTGAGCCAGAACAACGGCGGCGCGATCGGCCTCGGCCTCGGCGGCTTCGGCGCCGGCGCCGGCGCCGGCAAGAGCGTCTCGAGCACGGTGCGGACCACCGCGGCCCATGACAGCATCGCCACGGAGGGTGCGGAGAGCATCGGCGTGCTGGCGCAATCGGTCGGCGGCGCCGGCGGCTCGGGCGGGCTGAACGTCTCGGGCGCGGTGAGCCTGACCGGCAAGTCCGGGGCCGCCATCGGCCTCGGCGTCGGCGGGTTCGGCGGCGGCGGCGGCGACGCCGGCCCCGTGGCGCTCGACGTTGCCGGCACCATCGACACCCGGGGCGACAAGTCGCACGGGCTCATGGCGCAATCGCTCGGCGGCGGCGGCGGGGTGGGCGGCACGAATGTCTCGGGCTCGCTGTCGCTGACCAAGCCCTCGGGCTCGGACACCATCCTCTCGATATCGGCGGGCGTCGGCGGCTTCGGCGGCGGCGGCGGCAATGCGGGCGACGTCGATCTGAGCTATACCGGCGCCCTGACGGCGATCCCGCGGACGGTGCAGGCGGGCGGGTCGCTTGCGGTCGATGCCAAGTCGGGTGCCGACGGGCTGGTCGCGCAATCGATCGGCGGCGGCGGCGGCAGCGGCGGCACCAGCGTATCGGCCGGCCTCTCGATCAGCAGCAAGCCCGGCGCCGGGCAGACCGACGCGAGCAAGTCCTATGCGGTGCTGGTCGGCGTCGGCGGCTTCGGCGGCACCGGCGGCGATGCCGGGGCCGTCACCGTGGACGTGGGCGCCGGCAGCACGATCGACGCCCATGGCACCGGCCGCTCGGGCATCCTCGCGCAATCGGTGGGCGGGGGCGGCGGCAACGGCGGCCTCAACGTCTCGGGCGGGATCGTCTCCGACAGCTCGCTGATCGTCGGCGTCGGCGGCTTTGGTGGCAATGCCGGGACCGCGGGGGACGTCGCGGTGACGGCCCGGGCCGATATCGCGGTCACCACCGATCCCGACGACCTGGTGGAGCCCTCCACCGACAGCTTCGAGACGACGCTGCGCAGCATCCTCGGCGACGACATCGTCGACGCGGCGGAAGGCCTGGCGGAATCGAAGGGGCTGAAGGGTCTCTTCACCCAGCTCGGCCTCTTCGACAGCGAGGCGAGCGAGACCGAGGGATCGGCGGGGCTGCTGGCCCAGTCGCTCGGCGGCGGCGGCGGCAACGGCGGGCTGAACGTCTCGGGCGGCGTCGCCATCGACAAGGACGGCAAGATCCCCAGCATCACCTTCGGCATCGGCGGCTTCGGCGGCGCGGGCAATGTCTCGGGCGGTGTCACGGTCGATCACGCCGGTGCCATCGACGTCGCGGGGAACTGGAAGCACGGCATCTTCGCGCAATCGGTCGCCGGCGGCGGCGGCAACGGCGCCCTCAACGTCTCGGGCCAGCTCAACTGGAACGGCTCGAAGACCTCGGACGGGGCGACCGATCTCAGCATCGTCGCGGGGCTCGGCGGCCATGGCGGCCTCGGCGCGGACGCGGGCGATGTCGCGGTGACCTCGGACGGCGACATCACCGCGACCGGCTATCACGCCCGGGGGCTCTTCGCGCAGTCGCTGGGCGGCGGCGGCGGCACCGGCGGCGTCAACGTCACTGCGATCGGCACCAAGAACTCCTCGCCGGTCGGCATCGGCGTCGGCGGCTTCGGCGCGGGCGGCGGGGACGCGGGCAGCGTCACCGTCACGCGCGGCTCCGCCGCCGCGGCGGCCGGGCTCATCACCACCGACGGCGTCGGCGCGAACGGCATCGAGGCGTCGAGCATCGGCGGCGGCGGCGGCGACGCGGGCGTGAACGCGGTGCTCGGGTTCAGCAAGGCGGCGGGTTCGAAGAGCGACAGCGGCAGCTCCAGCGACCGCAAGACGCCCACCCATACCGGCGTCGACGCTTCGGTCATCGCGAATTACAACAGCGTGCTCGACGAACTCGAAGGCAAGACCAACCCGACGCCGGCGGGCGGGGAGAAGACCTCGGTGTCCGGTCTCTTCGCCATCGGCGGCTCCGCCGGGAACGCCGGCAATGCGGGCTCGGTCGATATCGCGCATTTCGGCGACGTGCTCACCCTGGACGACAGCAGCCACGGCGTCTTCGGCCAGTCCCTCGGCGGCGGCGGCGGCAATGCCGCGCTCAATTTCGGCATGATCTACCAATCCGGCAATTCCGAGCAGACCAAGGGCTTCGGCCTGGCGGTCGGCGGCGGCACCGGCGACGGCGGGACGGGCGCGGCGGTCACGCTCGACAATGTCGGCGCGGTCGTCACCACGGGCGCCGATTCCCACGGCATCTTCGCCCAGTCGGTCGGCGGCGGCGGCGGCAATGCCGGCTATTCGAGCCTGACGAACGCGGGCGAGGGCGGCTCGGTGGCGATCCAGATCGGCCGCACCGGCGGCACCGGCGGCGCCGCCGGATCGGTCCATGCCAGCTCGGAGGGAACGGTGCTGACGCAGGGCGACCGCTCGCACGGGCTCTTCGCCCAGTCGGTCGGCAACGGCGGCGGCAATTCCACCGCGACCTCGGTGACGCTCGGCACCCCGAAGACCTCGGACGACAAGGGAAGCAGCTTCAAGCTGAGCGTCGGGCTCGAGGGCGGGCAGGGCGGCGCGGCAGGCGACGTGGACGTGGCGGCCACGGGCGCGCTGACCACGCTCGGCACCGATGCCCACGGGGTCTTCGCCCAATCGGTCGGCGGCGGCGGCGGCACCGGCGGCGGCGCCAGCGGCTCGGCCGGGGCGGGCAAGTCGCTCTCGATCTCGATCGGCGGGACCGGCGGTACCGGCGGGACCGGCGGCAAGGTCTCCGTCGCCAGCACCGCCGGCATCCTGACGGGCGCCGACCGCTCGATCGGCATCCTGGCGCAATCGGTCGGCGGCGCCGGCGGCACCGGCGGCTATGCCAAGTCCGGCGTCACGGCGATGTCGTTTCTCAAGAACACGGTCAAGGGCTCGGACATCGGCACCACGGCCTCGCTCAGCATCGGCGGGTCGGGCGGCGCCGGGATGGCCTCTGACCAGGTCGACGTGGTCAACCAGGGAACGATCGGCACCTATGGCGGCAGCGCGCACGGCATCTTCGCGCAATCCGTGGGCGGCGGCGGCGGCAAGGGCGGGCTGGTCCAGAACAACATCGTCAACCTCCGCGGCAGCATCGGCAACCAGGCGAGCATCTCGGTGGGCGGCACCGGCGGCACCGGCGCGGTCTCCGGGGACGTCTCGGTCAGCAACCAGGGCGAGATCCGCACCCGGAGCACGAAATCGGCCGGGATCTATGCCCAGGCCGTCGGCGGCGGCGGCGGCGATGCCCAGAACGTGACCAACATCTTCCTGGGTACCTCGGCCGACAATACCTCGAACAACGCCATGCTTCTCGGCGGCACCGGGGGCACGGGCGGCGCGGCCGGCGACGTGAGCGTCGTCAACGACAGCGGCGCCCTGATCGCGACCCTCGGCAGCGAGAGCCACGGCGTGCTCGCGCAATCGGTCGGCGGCGGTGGCGGCCAGGGCGGCAACGTCATCTCGGTGTCGCTCAGCAAGCCCGGCGCCGGGGCGAAGCAGGCGCGCGGGGCGCAGCTCGCCATCGGCGGCACCGGCGGCCAGGGTGGCACCGGCGGGACGGTGGCGGTCACCAACCGGGGGCAGATCACGACGACCGGCGGGGCGGCGCATGGCATCGTCGCGCAATCGGTCGGCGGCGGCGGCGGCATCGGGGGCACCTCGGTGATCGGCACGCTCAGCATCAGGTCCGGCACCGAAGGCGACCCCTCGCTCGGCTTCGCCCTCGGGGGCGCGGGCGGCAGCGGCAATACCGGCGGCGCGGTCACGGTCCGGAACGTCGGCGCCATCGCCGTGAGCGGCGACAAGGCCTATGGCGTGCTGGCGCAATCGGTCGGCGGCGGCGGCGGCGACGGCGGCCTGGCGATGTCGCTCTCCGGCAACGATCTGGCCAACCGGGCCGCGGGCAAGTCCTATTCGAAGATCGCCGTCGGCGGCGCCGGTGGCGACGGGGCCGATGGCGGCGATGTGGTGGTCAGGCACAGCGGCACGATCGCCGTCGGCGGCGACGACGCCTATGGCATCTTCGCGCAATCGGTCGGCGGCGGCGGCGGCTCGGCCGGATTCTCGGTCTCGGCGCCCGCGGCCATGGCGCTCGACTATCTGTTCTCCACAGTCCTCGGCGCGCGGGAAGGCGCCAAGGGCACCGCCGGGAAGGTCACCGTCGACAGCACCGGCGACATCGCGATGAGCGGGACGAACGCCCAGGCGATCCTGACCCAGTCGGTCAATGGCGGCGGCGGCAATGTGGATACCTTCGTCGATTTCGGCACCTTCACCAGCGGCACCGCGGCGACCGGCACGGCGCCGGCGCTCGCGGGCTCGGTCAGCCTCGGCGGCGACGGCGCCGACCAGACCGCCGGCAGCGCCGTCGACGCCACCCATTCGGGCGATCTCTCGACCCAGGGCGACCGCTCTGTCGCCTCGCTGACCCAGAGCATCGGCGGCGGCGGCGGCAACGGCGGCGCCGCCTTCGTGCTCGACCCGAGTTCGGCGATCGCGCTCGACCTCAATCTCGGCGCCAAGGACACCGACGATGCGGGCGGCGGCGACGTCACCCTGGCGCGGACGGGCAGCGTGGCCACCATCGGCATCCAGTCGCAGGCGGTCTCGGTCCAGTCGATCGGCGGCGGCGGCGGCCGTCTCGCGACCGACGTCAGCAGGGGCGGCGCATCGGCGCAGGCGAAGGCCACGGCCGCCTTGGTGCTCGGCGCGGATCCGAGCTTCAACAATCCCGGCGGGGACCTCGACCTCGACCTCAGTGGCGAGACGGTGACGCTCGGGGATTATTCCCCCGGGCTGGTGCTGCAGAGCATCGGTGCCGGCGGGGGCCAGAGCTATCTGACCGGGCTCACGCGCGCCGAGGTCGAGATCGGCGCCTCCGACGGTTCCAGCGGCGACGGCGGCGACATCACCCTCGCCAATGCCGGCGCGGTGCTCGCGGCGGGCAGCAGATCGGACGGCATCGTGCTGCAGTCGATCGGCGGCGGCGGCGGCTATGTCCGGACCGACCTCGGTGCCGCCGCGCTCACGGTGACGGCGAGCGCCGACAACGCCGGCGACGGCGGCGACATCAGCCTCGTCCAGTCGGGCACCGTCCATGCCGCCGGCGCTGGCGCCATCGGCATCCTGGCCCAGAGCCTCGGCGGCGGCGGCGGTCTCGTGGACCAGGTCTTCCGGGGATCCGCGGGCGGCGACGGCAGCGGCGGCGCGATCGCGCTCACGGCCGACGGCAATGTCGTCGCCGATGCCGCCGGGGGCGTCGCGATCCTCGCCCAGTCCGAGGGCAGGAACGGCGGCGGCCGCGTCACCCTCGGCCTCGATGGCGTGATCAAGGGCGGATCGGGCACAGGGGCGGCGGCCATCGCCGTCACCGGCGGTTCGGAGAACCGCGTCGACCTCGGCAGCAACGGCTTCGTCTTCGCGCTGAACAACGTCGCGATCACCGGCACCTCCGGCAACGACCGGATCGTCTCGGAGGCGGGCGTGGTCGGCAGCATCGATCTCGGCGGCGGCAGGAACCGCTTCACCAATGCCGCGTCCGGGACGCTGGTGACCCACGAGACGCTCGACCTCGGGCGCGACGGCCTGCTCACCAATGCCGGCCTGCTGGTGCCGGGCGGCGACGTGGTGCAGTCCGGGCTCGGTGCCTCGGCCAGCCGGTCGGACTTCACCACCACCCGGAACGTGCCGCAGACCACGACGCTGGTCGGCTCGCTCCTGATGACCCCGACCAGCCGGTTCCAGATCGATGTCAGCTACCGGGCCAGCGGCGCGGCGGGCGACGGCAGCGACCTGATCAGGACCACGGGCTCGGTGACCTTCGACGGGCTGGTGGCGCCGACGCTCCTGAGCCTCGAGCGGCTGTTTCCGCTGACGATCATCGAATCCGGCGCCGCCGCCGTGGACAAGGGCGCGACGGTTCTCGACACCGCGACGATCGATTATTCGATCGCCATCGGATCGATCGAGCTGGCCGCCACCCCCGACTTTTCGCTGCCGGGGATGACCGGGAACCAGGGGGCGGTCGGCGACCACATCAACGCGATCCTGACCGGCGACGGCTCGGCCGCCCTGGGCCCGCTCTTCGCCCTGATCGGGAACATGACGGATGCCGGCGAGGTGGCCGCGACCCTCGACCGCCTGACGACCGAGGGCTATGCCGCCAACCGCGTCGCGACCCTCTTCTCCGGACTGGGGTTTGCCGCCGGGATCGGCGATTGCGAGCGCCGCAAGTCCCGCGAATTCGACCTCGCACGCGGCGAATGCTGGTGGCTGGAGACCCAGGGCGACCGGTTCGAGCAGGATCCCTTCGACGGCTACCGGAGCCTCGGGATCCGCAGCAACAGCATGATCGGGGGCGTGGAGCGCGCCATCGACGACAACTGGACCGCGGGATTCGCGCTCGGCTACGAGAGCCTCGACGTGACGAGCGGCGACAGCTTCTCGAGCGACGCCGACCGCGGGCACCTCGGGGTCTCGATCTTCCGGCGGACCGGCCCGCTCGTGCTCGGCGCCGCGCTGACCGGCAGCTTCGGCCAGTTCGAGAGCACGCGCTACGTGGGCGTGTCGGGCACCCTGCCTGACGGGGGCGCGGTCTCGCTCGTTTCGGCGGAATCGACCCAGACGATCACCCAGGCCAATCTCGGGCTGCGGGCCGCCTATACCCTGCAGAACCCGGGGAGCCGGGTCTATGCCCGGCCGTCGATCGATCTCGACGCAAGCTACATCTATGCCAGCCAGGCGGACGAATCCGGGGAAGCCGCCTTCGGCATGGAGGTGGGCAGCACCAGCGAATGGGTGCTGAGCATGTCGCCCACCGTGGAGGTCGGCGGGACCTTCCGGAGCGATGCCGGCGCGCTCGTCCACCCGTTCCTGCGCGGCGGCTTCACGCTCTTCGACACGGACCGTCTCGAGATCGACTCGGCCTTCATCGGTGCGCCGGACTCGGCAGGGCGCTTCCAGAATGCCTCCGGCTTCGACCGGCTATTGGGCCGCGTGAACGCCGGCCTGGACATCGGCTCGGAGAATTCGAGCTCGCGGGTGGAGCTGGGATACTACGGGGTCTTCAGCGAGCACTCGACGCTGCACGGGCTCGGGGTGAACTGGACCATGCGCTTCTGAGAAGTCTCTGCAAGACCGCGTCTCTGCGGATCGGCACGAACGATCGCCCCGGTACCGGCATGTGCCCTGTCGCTCACGGCGCCGCGGTGTCGAGCCAGATGGTCACCGGGCCGTCGTTGACGAGGGAGACCTTCATGTCGGCGCCAAAGGAGCCGGTGGCCACCGCGACGCCGTGGCTCCGGATCTGTGCGGCGAAGTGCTCGTAGAGGCGCTCGCCCTCCTCGGGCGGGGCCGCCGTCGAGAAGCCCGGGCGGTTGCCTTTCGTCTCGGCGGCCAGGGTGAACTGGCTGACGACGAGCGCGGAACCCGCCACGTCGAGCAGGGAGCGGTTCATGCGGCCGGCCTCGTCGCGGAAGATGCGCAGGTTGACCGTCTTCCGGGCAAGCCATGCGCTCTGAGCCTCGCCGTCCCCGCGCATCGCGCAGACGAAGACGACGAGACCCGTCCCGATCTCGCCCACCGCCCGCCCGTCGATGGCGACGGTCGCGCCGGAGGTCCGCTGGATAAGCGCCCGCATGCTCCGCCCCTCCTGCCCCTGGTGCCGCTTCTCGGCGAAGGTGTCAGCCTTGCCGCAGGGTCGCAAGGGAATGTATCTGCCCGGCCGGTTCAGGTGCCCGAGCCGCCGCGCTGCCCTTGCCGCCCCGCAGCCGCACCAAGTCCGGCCGTTCTCGGGCGAGTCGTGTTCGCCCGACGGGCAGCAAAAGGGCGCCGGAGATGACTCCGGCGCCCGTTCGATGGGGTGGCTGCGATCAGCGCTTGGAGAACTGGAAGCTCCGGCGGGCCTTGCGCTTGCCGTATTTCTTGCGTTCCACCACGCGGCTGTCGCGGGTGAGGAAGCCGGCCGCCTTGAGCGCGGGGCGCAGGCTGGGCTCGTAGAGGCTGAGCGCCTGGCTGATGCCGTGCTTGACCGCGCCGGCCTGGCCGGAGAGGCCGCCGCCCTTGACGGTCGCCATCACGTCGAATTCACCGGCGACGCCGGCGACGGTGAAGGCCTGGCCGATCACCATCTGCAGCACGGGACGGGCGAAATAGGCGTTCATGTCCTTGCCGTTGACCACGACCTTGCCGGAGCCCGGCTTGATCCAGACGCGGGCGACCGCGTCCTTGCGCTTGCCGGTGGCATAGGAGCGGCCGAGCGCGTCGCGCTTGGGCTCGCGCACCGGCGCCGCTGCGGCCGCGGAATCGATCCCGACCACGGAGTCCTTGAGCTGATCGAGCGAAGTGAGATCTGCCATGATTATGCGCTCCGGGTGTTCTTGGGGTTCATGCCGGCGAGATCGAGCACCTGCGGCTCCTGGCCGCCATGGGGATGCTCGTTGCCGGCGTAGACGCGCAGGTTCGACATCTGCTTGCGGCTGAGCGGCCCGCCGGGCAGCATCCGCTCGACGGCCTTGAGGATCACGCGCTCGGGATGCTTGCCTTCGAGGATCTGGCCGGCGGTGCGGTGCTTGATGCCGCCGGGGAAGCCGGTGTGCCAGTAGTAGCGCTTGTCGGCGCGCTTGTTGCCGGTCATCTGCACCTTGTCGGCATTGATGACGATCACGTTGTCGCCCATGTCCATGTGCGGCGTGAAGCTGGGCTTGTGCTTGCCGCGTAGCCGCATGGCGACGAGGCTGGCGAGCCGGCCCAGGACGATGCCCTCGGCGTCGATCACGATCCACTGCTTGTCGATGTCGGCCGGTCTGGCGGAGAATGTCTTCATGTCTCGAACGGTCCCGTGTCAGGCCGGAAGGCGGACCCTTCCGGAGGCGGGGGGGGTTATGGCCGGGACGGCGGCGGGCGTCAATCGCAATGTTGCGGAATTTTCCAAATGATATCAATCAATTGAAAATACGGTATCAGAATACCCCAGTTCGCGACGGCGCCATCGCGTCGATGACGCCGGTGAGCTTGAGGATGGTGTAGAGCACCATCAGCCCGAGCAGGGCGAAGAGGAAGCGTCGCGGGCCGCGGGCGCGGGTGACGGTCGCGACGAGCGCGAGGGCGAGCACCAGGGCGAGGAGGAAGCGCAGCATCGCCGAAGTATGGTGCCTCGCGCCGCCGCCGCAACCCGCATCGCGCCAGCCCGGCGTTGCATCCCGCCGCCGGAGCGCCCATCAAGGCTATCGGCGCCGGGAGCGGCGCGCGACCGACGATCACGAACAGGGTGCCGCCATGCCCGACGAGCGACCCGAGACCCATCCCGGCCGGCCGGCGGACCGGATCGTGGTGGATCTGGCCGTGCGGCTCGGGTTCCTCGGGCTCTTCGCCTGGCTCGCGCTGGCGATCCTGAGCCCCTTCGTGCTGATCCTGCTCTGGGCGCTGTTCCTGACCGTGGCGCTGCAGCCGGGCCATGCAAGGCTCGCGGCGCGGCTGGGCGGGCGGGGGCGGCTGGCCGCCGTGATCGTCACCCTGATCGGTCTCGCCATCGTGCTTGGTCCGATCTCGATGCTGGTGGCGAGTCTCGTCGGGTCGGTGGAGACGCTCTCGATGGGCATGGCCGGCGGCGGCCTGTCGATCCCGCCGCCGCCGGCGGAGGTGAAGACCATTCCGATCGCCGGAGCCTGGCTGCATTCGAACTGGGAACTGGCGTCCTCGAACCTGCAGGGCTTTCTCGGGCGCTACGGCACGACGCTGATCGGCGCCGGGAAATGGGTCATCCGCCCGGCCGAGGCGCTCGGCCGGGATCTGATCGACATCCTGATTGCGGTGGTAGTCGCGGGCGTGCTGCTCGTGCCGGGGCCGCGCTTCGTGCCGGGGTTCCGGCGCTTCGCCGCGCGGATCATGGGAAGCCGCGGGTCGGATTTCGTCGATCTCGGCGCCGCCACGATCCGCAACGTCGCGCGCGGCGTGATCGGGGTGGCGGCGATCCAGGCGCTCTTCGTCGGCGTCGCCCTGATCGCCGCGGGCGTGCCGGCGGCGGGGCTCCTGACACTCGTGGCGCTGCTCGGCGCCATCCTGCAGATCGGGGTCGGAATCGTCGCGGTGCCGGTGATCGTCTGGGGCTGGATCGCGCTCGGCACCCTGCCCGCGATCCTGCTGACCGCCTGGCTGGTTCCGGCGATGTTCAGCGATCTCGCGCTCAAGCCGCTGATGGTGGGTCACGGGCTGCGCACCCCGATGCTGGTGATCCTGACGGGCGTGATCGGCGGCACGATCAGCTTCGGGCTGATCGGGCTTTTCCTGGGGCCGATCGTGCTGGCGCTCTTCTACGAGCTCGTCATCTTCTGGGTGGAGCTCGGCGAGCCGGGGGAGGAGGGGGCAGCGGCGGGCGGTGGGACGGACCGGGTGGGGCCCGGCGACGGAGAGCCGCGATGAGGGAGGCGACCATGGAGAGGGATCTGGTGCTGCGCGCCGATGCGGGCGCCGTCGCGACCCTGACGCTGAACGACCCGGGGCGGCTCAATGCGCTCTCGGAGGCGATGCTCGGCGCCTTGCGGGCGACGCTCGATGCGATCGCCGGGGAGACGGCCATCCGCGTCGTGGTGATCCGCGGCGCGGGGCGGGCGTTCTGCGCAGGCCACGATCTGCGCGAGATGACCGAGGCAAGGCAGGCGCCGGACGGAGGGCGGGCGCGCTTCGCGTCGCTCTTCGGGCAGGCCGCGGCGCTGATGCTGGCCATCACCCGCCTGCCGCAGCCGGTCGTGGCGCAGGTGCATGGCATCGCCACGGCCGCCGGCTGCCAGCTGGTCGCGAGCTGCGACCTGGCGGTGGCGGCGGAGGGCACGCGCTTCGGGGTCAACGGCGTGAACATCGGCCTCTTCTGCTCGACGCCGATGGTGGCGCTGACCCGCAATATCCCGCTCAAGCATGCCTTCCACATGCTGAGCACCGGCGAGTTCGTCGAGGCGGCGGAGGCGCGCCGGCTCGGCCTCGTCAACCGGGTCGTCGCGGCGCCTGATCTGGAGGCCGAGACGGCGGCCCTGGCGGCGACGCTGGCGGCCAAGCTCGGGCCGGTGCTGCGCCTCGGCAAGCGCACCTTCTACGAGCAGGCGGAGATGGGGCTCGAAGCGGCCTATGCCCATGCCGGCCGGGTGATGACCGAGAACATGTTGCGACCGGATACCGCCGAAGGAATCGCGGCGTTCCTCGGCAAGCGCGCGCCGGAATGGGAGCAGTGAGCGCGGCGATGCCACCGGCCACGCCCGCGCGACCCGGAGGGTGAGGCGGAAGGCGGTTCAGCCGCGCGCGATGCGCTGGGGGCGGGGGTAGAGCGCGGCGAAGCGGGCGCGGATCACCAGCACGAAGAGCGCGACGGCGCCGAGCTGGTGTAGGATAGCCGCCTGCCAGGGCGCGCCCCAGAGCACGGTGACGATGCCGAGCGCGATCTGGAGCACCATCATCGCCGCCATGGCGTCGAAGGCGCCGCGGATGTCGCCGAGCGCGCTGCGGCGGCTGCGCCACCAGGCGACGATGCCCACCAGAGCCAGCAGGTAGCCGAGCATGCGGTGATTGAACTGCACCAGCCCCGGGTTCTCGAGGTAGTTGCTCCAATAGGGCTCGAGGTTGAAGGCGGTGAAGGGCAGGAAGTCGCCGTCCATCAGCGGCCAGTCGTTGTAGGTCCGGCCGGCGTCGATGCCCGCGACCAGCGCCCCGAGCAGGATCTGGGCGAAGGCGAGTACGACGAGCAGGCTGCCCCAGCGCATGAGGCCTTCGTTGCGCTGGCGGCGGGCCTGGATCAGCTCCGCCTCGCTTCGGCCCAGCCGCAGCACGTACCAGGCGATCAGGCCGAGGATGAGGAAGGCGAGGCCGAGATGCACCGCGAGCCGCCAGGAAGCGACGCTGGTCATGGTGCCGGTGAGGCCGGAGCTCACCATCCACCAGCCGATCGCACCCTGGAGGCCGCCGAGGATCCCCGGCACCAGCAGGCGCCCGGTCCAGCCCGGCGGGATGCGCCGGCGCAGCCAGAACCAGAGGAATCCCAGCGCCCAGACCGCGCCGATCAGGCGACCGAGCTGGCGGTGGCCCCATTCCCACCAGTAGATCGCCTTGAACTCGGCGAGCTCCATGTCGCGGTTGAGGATCTCGAATTGCGGCGTGGCGCGGTATTTCTCGAATTCCGCCTCCCAGGCGGCGGCGTCGAGCGGCGGGACCGCCCCGGTCACCGGCCGCCATTCGGTGATGGAGAGGCCCGAATCGGTCAGCCGGGTCATGCCGCCGACCACGATCATCGCCACGACCAGCAGGAAGATCACCGAGAGCCAGAGCGCGATGCCGCGGCGGGCGTATTGCGGCCGCCGCGCGGCGACAGGTGCCGGCGCGGGGGCGGCGTCGCCCACGTCCTCGAAGATGCTGCGCGGTTTCGTCATGGCCACCTCCGGGGGCGATTTAGGCCCCGCGCCGCGCCCGGGCAAGCGCGATATGCGCTCAGCCCTCGCCGCCCGGGGGCCGGGTGAGCGCCCGGAGGATGCCGTGCAGCGTGCGGATCTCGGCGCCGGTGAGCGGCGTCCGGCGGAAGAGGGTCTCGATGTTGAGCTTCATGCTCGTGCGGTTCTGCGCGGGGAAGAAATACCCCGCCGCCTCCAGCCGCCGGTTCAGATGGTCGAGGAAGCGGTCCAGCTCGATCCCGCTCGCCCAGTCCTCGCCAGGGGCCACCGCCGCGGGGCCGGTCGCGCGCATCCAGTCATAGGCGACGAGGAGCACGCATTGCGCGAGATTGAGCGAGCCGAAGCCGGGGTTGGTCGGGACCGAGATCACCGCATTGGCCCGCGCGACATCGGCGGTCTCGAGCCCGGCGCGCTCGGCGCCGAAGAGCACGCCGACGCGGCCGCCGGCGGCGATGATCGCGCGCGCCTCGGCCATCGCCGCCTCGGGGGTGACGACCGGCAGGGTCAGCGCGCGCTCGCGGGCGGTGGTGGCGAAGACATGGGTGAGGTCGGCGCAGGCCTCGGCGGTGGTCTCGATGAGGCGCGCGTCGTCGAGCACCCGCCCGGCGCCGCTCGCCATGGCCTCCGCCGCCGGGTTCGGCCAGCCGTCGCGCGGGGCGACCAGCCGCATCCGGCCGAGGCCGAAATTCAGCATCGCGCGGGCGGCTGCGCCGATGTTCTCGCCGAGCTGCGGGCGCACCAGCACGAAGACCGGCTGTTCCGCCGCCTGGGTCCCGTCGCCCCCGCGCCCGCGATCCGTGCCTGCCACCTGGTCCCTCCCGTCCGTGCCGGCCGCGTGATACGCTCGCGGGCCGGGATCGGGCAAGGGAGGGACAGGCATGGCCTATGACGAGAGCCTCGCGGCCACGATCCGCCAGGCGCTCGCGGGGCGCGACGGCGTCACCGAGAAGAAGATGTTCGGCGGGCTCTGCTTCCTGCTCAACGGCAACATGCTCTGCGGGGTCTATCGCGCGGGCGGCATGTACCGGGTGGGCAAGGCGCAGGCCGGCGCCGCGCTGGCCCTGCCGCATGTGCGGCCGATGGAGATGACCGGCCGGCCGATGCCGGGGCTGGTCGATGTGGATGCGGAGGCCTTCACCGATCCGGCGCTGCGCGACCGGCTGATGGCGATGGCGCTCGATTTCGTCGCGCCGATGCCCCCGAAATAGCCGGTATGCGGGCGTATGCGCGGCTTCCCCTCGGGGCGCCGATCCGCTAGAGAGGCCGCGCCCGTTCAGCGCCGAGCAAATCCCGAGGGAGCCCGTCCATGTCCAAGATCAAAGTCGCCAATCCGGTCGTCGAACTCGACGGCGACGAGATGACCCGGATCATCTGGGACTTCATCAAGCAGAAGTTGATACTGCCCTATCTCGACATCGACCTGAAATACTACGACCTCGGCATCGAGGAGCGCGACCGGACCGACGACCAGATCACCATCGACGCGGCCAATGCCATCAAGGAATACGGCGTGGGCGTGAAATGCGCCACCATCACCCCCGACGAGGCCCGCGTCGAGGAATTCGGCCTCAAGCAGATGTGGCGGAGCCCCAACGGGACCATCCGAAACATCCTCGGCGGCGTCATCTTCCGCCAACCGATCATCTGCAAGAACGTGCCGCGCCTGGTGCCGGGCTGGACCCAGCCGATCGTCGTCGGCCGCCATGCCTTCGGCGACCAGTACCGCGCCACCGACTTCCGCTTCCCCGGCAAGGGCAAGCTGACGATCAGGTTCGTCGGCGAGGACGGCACGGTGATCGAGCGGGACGTCTTCGACGCGCCGGGCTCGGGCGTGACCATGGCGATGTACAACCTCGACCAGTCGATCATCGACTTCGCCCGCGCGTCGATGAACTATTCGCTCTCGCTCGGCTGGCCGCTCTATCTCTCGACCAAGAACACCATCCTCAAGGCCTATGACGGCCGCTTCAAGGACCTGTTCCAGGAGGTCTTCGACGCCGAATTCGCCGATGCCTTCAAGAAGGCCGGCATCACCTACGAGCACCGGCTGATCGACGACATGGTGGCCTCGGCGCTCAAGTGGTCGGGCGGCTATGTCTGGGCCTGCAAGAACTACGACGGCGACGTGCAATCCGATACCGTGGCCCAGGGCTTCGGCTCGCTCGGGCTGATGACGAGCGTGCTGATGACGCCCGACGGCAGGACGGTGGAGGCCGAGGCGGCGCATGGCACGGTGACGCGGCACTACCGCCAGCATCAGGCGGGCAAGGAGACCTCGACCAATTCGATCGCCTCGATCTACGCCTGGACCGGCGGGCTCAAGCATCGCGCCAAGCTCGACGAGAATGCGGCGCTGATGAATTTCGCCGAGACGCTCGAGCGGGTCACCGTCGACACGGTCGAGGCCGGTTTCATGACCAAGGACCTCGCGCTGCTGGTCGGGCCGGAGCAGAAATGGCTGACGACCACCGGCTTCCTCGAGAAGGTCGACGCGAACCTGCAGGGGGCGCTCGGCTGAGCGCCGCCGGAGCGGAGGGCGGGGTCGAGGGCCCGCCCCCGGCTCCGCGGCATACCGCCTTCGAGGATGCGCAGGGCCTGGTCGCGGGCTCGCTGATGGTGGTCACGGGGCTCGCGTTCCTGCAGCATCTGGGTCTCATCACCGGCCAGATCGCCGGCCTGGCGCTCCTGGTCTCGATCTGGACCGGCTTCGCCTTCGGGCCGGTCTTCTTCGTGCTGAACCTGCCGTTCTACTGGGTGGCGCTGCGCCGCATGGGCTGGGTCTTCACGCTGAAGACGGTGCTCGCGGTCGGGTTGGTCTCGGTCTTCTCGGCGCTGCGGCCCGAGGTCCTGACCTTCGCCCATGTGGAGCCGTTGACCGGCGCGGTGCTCGGCGGCGTGATCTCGGGCGCGGGCCTGCTCGCGATCTTCCGGCACCGTGCGAGCCTCGGCGGCGTGGGGATCGTCGCGCTCTACCTTCAGGAACGCACCGGCTTCCGCGCCGGCTGGACGCAGCTCCTCGTCGATCTGGTGATCTTCGCGCTGGCGCTGATGACGCTGCCCGTCGGGGCGGTGGCCTATTCGCTGGCGGGTGCCGTGGTGCTGAACGCGGTGATCGCCATCAACCACCGCCGCGATCGCTATATCGCCATGTGACCGGCGATCAGGGCGCGAGGCCCTCGACGATGACGAGGTCGCGCTCGGCCGCGTCCCTGGCATGGGCGAGGGCGGCCTGGTAGGCCGGCGAGCGGTAGCAGGTTTCCGCCGCTTTCAGGTCGGGAAACTCCGCCAGCACGTTGCGCGCGCGGTCCCGGCCTTCGAGCTGCACGTAGCGCCCCGAGCGGGCCAGGAAGCGGCCGCCGTGGGCCGCGATCGCCGCCGTGGCGAGCTCGGCGTAGCGCCGGTAGGCCTCCGCATCTGTCACGGTGACATGGGCGATCCAATAGGCCGGCATCAGGCGTCCTCCTCGACGCCTTCGACGATGACAACCTCGCGCTCCGAGCCCGCGAGCGCATGCGGCAGCACGGCCCGATAGGCGTCGCAGTCATAGAAGGCGAGCGCGCTGTCGTAGTCGGGAAATTCGATGATCGCGTTGCGGGCGCGGGCCTGGCCCTCCTTGGCGTCGAAGCGGCCTGCGCGCACGATGAAGCGGCCGCCGAAGCGCGCGGCGATGCCCGGGGTCTCGGCGGCATATCGTCCGTAGCGGTCCGGATCCGTGACGTCGATGCGGGCGACGAGATAGGCCTTAGGCATTTTCCTTCTCCTCCAGCAGGGCGCGCGCCGCCGCGATCGCGGCCGCCGCGCGGGCGGGATCGGCGCCGCCGCCCTGGGCGAAATCGGGCCGTCCGCCGCCGCCCTTGCCGCCGAGCGTCTCGGTGGCCGCACGCACGAGATCGACCGCGGAGAGGCGGCCGGTCAGGTCCTCGGTCACGCCCGCGGCCACCGCGGCGCGGTCGCCGGTGTCGGCGACGAGCAGCACCACGCCGGAGCCGAGGCGCGCCTTGTGCGCGTCGATCAGGCCGCGCAGGTCCTTCGGCGAGACGCCGGTGAGCGTCTGGGCGAGAAAGGGAATGCCCGCGACGGTCTCGGCCTCGGCCGAGGTGCCGGCCTCGGTGCCGCCCGCCAGCGCCAGCTTGCGCCGCAGCTCGGCGATCTCCGCCGTGGCCGCCTTGCGCTCCTCCATCAGCGCGCGGATTCGGGCTGCGAGTTCCTCGGGCCGCGCGCGCAGGAGGCCGGCGGCCTCGGCGAGCGCCCCGGATTCGCCGGCGCTGTGGGCGAGCGCCGCGGCGCCGGTCAGGGCCTCGATCCGGCGGACGCCGCTCGCCGAGGCGCCTTCGCCCACGAGGCGGAAGGTGCCGATATCGCCGGTGCGGCCCACATGGGTGCCGCCGCAGAGTTCGAGCGAATAGGTGTCGCCGGCCGCGCCGATGCCGCTCCCGGCACTCCGGCCCATGGCGACGACGCGCACCTCGTCGCCGTATTTCTCGCCGAAGAGGGCGCGGGCCCCGAGCGCCTCGGCGGCGTCGGGGGTCATGATCCGCGTCTCGACGGGGGCATTCTGGCGCACGAAGGCATTGACCTCGGCCTCGACCGCGGCGAGGTCCTCGCCGGCCATGGCCTTCGGATGGGTGAAGTCGAAGCGCAGCCGGTCGGGCGCCACGAGGCTGCCGCGCTGGGCCACGTGATCGCCGAGCCGGCGGCGCAGCGCCTCGTGCAGCAGATGGGTCGCGGAATGGTTGGCGCGGATCGCCGCGCGCCGGTCGTGGTCGACCTTGAGCGCCGCGGCGGCGCCGCTCTGCAGCGTTCCCTCCTCGACCCGGCCGGAATGCACGAAGAGCCCGGCCTGCTTGCGCACGTCGCCGATCGCGACGCGGGCCGTATCGGTGGTCAGGGTGCCGGCATCGCCGACCTGGCCGCCGGATTCGGCGTAGAAGGGGGTCTGGTTCAGCACGATCTGCACCGTCTCGCCCGTCCCGGCGCGCTCGACGGGTTCGCCGTCCGCGACGAGGGCGAGGATCTGCGCCTCGGCGCTCTCGGTGTCGTAGCCGAGGAATTCGGTGGGGCCGTGGCGCTCGGCGAGGTCGAACCAGATCGCCGCCTCCCCGGCCTCCCCGGAGCCCGCCCAGGCCGCGCGGGCCATGCGCTTCTGCTCGGCCATCGCCGTCTCGAAGCCCGCCACGTCGACCGTGCGCTGGCGTTCGCGCAGGGCATCCTGGGTGAGGTCGAGCGGAAAGCCGTAGGTGTCGTAGAGCCGGAAGGCCGCGCTACCCGGCAGCGGCGCGCCCTCGGGCAGCCGGTCGAGTTCCTCGTCGAGCAGGCGCAGGCCGCGGTCGAGCGTGGCCTGGAACCGCGTCTCCTCGGAGCGCAGGGTCTCCTCGATCAGCGGCTGGGCGCGGGGAAGCTCGGGGAAGGCCGCGCCCATCTGCGCGACCAGCGCCGGCACCAGGCGGTACATCACCGGATCCTGGGCGCCGAGCAGATGCGCGTGGCGCATGGCCCGGCGCATGATCCGTCGGAGCACGTAGCCTCGGCCCTCGTTGGAGGGCAGCACGCCATCGGCGATCAGGAAGGAGGTCGAGCGCAAATGGTCGGCGATGACCCGGTGATGGACCCGGCCGGGCCCGTCCGGGGCGCCGTCGGTCAGATTGGCCGAGGCCTCGATCAGCGCGCGCATCAGGTCGGTGTCGTAATTGTCGTGCTTGCCCTGGAGCACCGCGCCGATCCGCTCCAGCCCCATGCCGGTGTCGATGGAGGGGCGCGGCAGGTCGGCGCGGCTGCCGTCCTCGAACTGCTCGAACTGCATGAAGACGAGGTTCCAGATCTCCACGAAGCGGTCGCCGTCCTCGTCCGGGCTGCCGGGAGGGCCGCCGGGGATCTCCGGGCCGTGGTCGTAGAAGATCTCCGAGCAGGGGCCGCAGGGCCCGGTGGGGCCCATCATCCAGAAATTGTCGTGGGTGGCGATGCGGATGATGCGCTCGTCGGGCAGGCCCGCGACCTTCTTCCAGAGCGCCGCCGCCTCCTCGTCGTCGTGATAGACGGTGACGGTGAGCTTTTCCTTCGGAAGCCCGAAGTCGCGGGTCAGCAGCTCCCAGGCGAGCGGGATCGCCCGATCCTTGAAATAGTCGCCGAAGGAGAAATTGCCCAGCATCTCGAAGAAGGTATGATGCCGCGCGGTATAGCCGACATTGTCGAGGTCATTGTGCTTGCCGCCGGCCCGCACGCATTTCTGCGAGGTGGCGGCGCGGCTGTAGTCGCGGTGCTCGAGGCCGGTGAAGAGGTTCTTGAACTGCACCATGCCGGAATTGGTGAACATCAGCGTCGGGTCGTTGCGCGGCACCAGCGGCGAGGAGGGCACCACGCGGTGATCGGCGGCGCCGAAATAGTCGAGAAAGGTGGTGCGGATGTCGTTCAGGCTCGGCATGTCGGTATCCGTGGGTCGGTCCGCGCTCCCGGAGGATCCGGCCCGGCGGTTCGACCGGGAGTGTTAGCGCCCCCGGATGGCGGAGTCCATCACGGGGCGCCCCGGCCATGCTCAGGCCAAGCACAATCCGTGCAGAAAGCATGCCCCGGACCTGCTCTTACGGCGATTGTGGATCCCAAACATCTGCTGGGGTGGGGCCGCGCCGGCGGATGCCGGCGCCCGGCCAAGCGGGGGCTCGATGCCCCCGAGGCCGGTCCCGGTCCGGCCGGCGGCGGCCGGGGCTTTGGCCCCGGTCTCCGCAGCCGGAAGCGGAGGTCAGTCGTCGAGGATCTCGGCGGTCTCCTCGCCGGACATGGCGAAGTCGAGGCCGTGGGCGGCGCGGATCTTGTCCTCGATCTGGAAGGCGATGTCGGGGTTGTCCTTGAGGAAATTCTTGGCGTTCTCGCGGCCCTGGCCGATGCGCTGGTCGGCGAAGGAGAACCAGGCGCCGGATTTCTCCACGATCCCGGCCTTGACCCCGAGGTCGATGAGCTCGCCGCGCTTGGAGATGCCCTCGCCGTACATGATGTCGAATTCCACCTGCTTGAAAGGCGGCGCCACCTTGTTCTTGACCACCTTGACCCGGGTGGTGTTGCCGACGACCTCGTCGCGGTCCTTGATGGCGCCGATGCGGCGGATGTCGAGGCGGACGGAGGCGTAGAATTTGAGCGCGTTGCCGCCCGAGGTGGTCTCGGGCGAGCCGAACATCACGCCGATCTTCATCCGGATCTGGTTGATGAAGATCACCATGCACTGGGACCGGCTGATCGCGGAGGTGAGCTTGCGCATCGCCTGGCTCATCAGCCGGGCCTGGGCGCCGACCTGGGCGTCGCCCATGTCGCCCTCGAGCTCGGATTTCGGGGTGAGTGCCGCGACGCTGTCGACCACCACCACCGAGACCGCGCCGGAGCGCACCAGGGTCTCGGTGATCTCCAGCGCCTGCTCGCCGGTGTCGGGCTGGGAGATCAGCAGGTCGTCGATGTTGAGCCCGAGCTTCCGGGCATAGACCGGGTCGAGCGCGTGCTCGGCGTCGACGAAGGCGCAGATGCCGCCGGCGCGCTGCTCCTCGGCGATGACATGCAGCGCCAGCGTGGTCTTGCCGGAGCTCTCGGGCCCGTAGATCTCGATGATGCGGCCCTTGGGCAGGCCGCCGATGCCGAGCGCCACGTCGAGGCCGATCGAGCCGGTCGAGACCGCGGCGATGTCGAGCGCCGGCGTCGATCCGAGCTTCATGATCGAGCCCTTGCCGAAGCTGCGCTCGATCTGCGCCAGCGCCGATTCCAGCGCCTTCTGCTTGTCCATGCCGCGTCTTTCGGAAAAGTCCACCACGGGAGAGTTCATGTCTTCGCGCCTCTTATTCCATGTTTGTCGGATCGCGGCAATCGGCGGGTCCGTTCATGTTGTGTTCACCATGGCACCATGGGGGCAAAACAGGAACATTGCAACGCGAATTTGCGTCAAGGTTAAGACTTTGCCGGAATGTTCTAAGAAGTCCCTAACCGGGCCTTCGGCACCCCGCGGATGTCGCATCCCGCCGGCGGGCGGCGGTGCGTCGGCCTCATGCAGGGTTGGGAATCCGGCATGGCTGTGCCGGGCGTCACAGTGAATGCGCATGGATTGCGGGATGCTTCATCCACGGCAAATGCAATGGAAGGATTCAGCCATGAGCATCCGAAGTTACGCCAGAACGAATGGCCCCGGCAGCCCGATCGCAGCGCGCTTGCAGGGGATTCTCCGGAAACTGGGGAGTCCGGCGGCGAGATACGTGCTGATCGCTGCTTGCCTGGGGGCGGGCGCCGTCGCCACGCCGGCTGCCGCCCAGGCGCGATGCGACCTGATCCCCTCGCCGCCGCAGTTCGTCAGGAATTCCGACAGCGATCTTCGAATCATCGGTCGCGGGTCCCGGGAATGCGACGGACCGCTGCCCGCGGACGCAAGGATCGAGATCCACCTCAAGCACGACCGGAAATGGTGGTTCGACAAGACCCTCGCAAAGGGGTCGTTTACCGCTTCCGGGTTCATCACCCAGGGCGTCATCGCCTATCGCTGCTCGCGAGGCGAGACCCGGAAAGCCTATGTCGAGCTCCGGAACAAGAGCTTCGGCGGCAAGGTGCAGTCGCGCCGGGTCCGGATCGGCTGTTTCTGACCGGATCCCGTCCATTGGCGACCGAGGATCGTCCCCTCCGGTTTCCCGGGCCTGCAATATGATGGTCCGGACGCCCGGCTCAAGGTCGGCGGCCCTATTCCGGGCCGCCCGCGGAGGCATCTTCCGGCATCCCGGCGATCGCCTGGGGTCGACGCCCGGCCCCCGCGGGCGGGGATCAGGCTTCCAGCATTTCCTTGACCTTCTGGGTCAGCTCGGGGAGCGTGAATGGCTTGGGCAGGAAACTCGCGTCGGGGATGCCGCTGTCGCCGCCGACGAAGGCGTCCTCGGCATAGCCCGACACGAAGACCACCTTGGCCTCGGGGCGGGTGCGGCGCGCCTCGCGCACCCAGGCGGGGCCGTCGAGGCCGGGCATGATGACGTCGGAGACCATGATGTCGACGTTGAGGCTCTCGTCCTTGAGGATCTCCAGCGCCTCCTCGCCCGAGCCCGCCTCCATCACCGTATAGCCGCGCAGCTGCAGCGCGCGGGCGGCGAAGGAGCGCACCGCGTCCTCGTCCTCGACCAGCAGCACCAGCCCGCGGCCGCTGAGGTCGCGCGGCCGGCGGATCTCCGCCTCGGGCGGCGGCGGGGCGACGGCGGTCTTCTCGTAGGCCGGCAGGTAGATGGTGAAGACGGCGCCCTGGCCGGGCGGGCTGTCGACGAAGATGAAGCCGCCGGTCTGCTTGACGATGCCATAGGCGGTGGAGAGGCCGAGGCCGGTGCCCTCGCCTACCTGCTTGGTGGTGTAGAAGGGCTCGAAGATCTTGGCGAGCTTGTCCTTGGGGATGCCGGTGCCCGAATCGGCGACCTCGACGACGACGTAGTCGCCGGGTAGCACCACCGCGCGGTCGCGGTGCAGATCGCGGTCGAGATGCTCGTTGCGCGTGGAGATGCGCACCTCGCCGCCGCGGGGCATGGCGTCGCGGGCGTTGACCACGAGATTCATGATCACCTGCTCGAACTGGCGCTCGTCGACGCGGACCGGGTTGAGATCCGGCCCGTGCTCGATCCGGAGCGTCACCTTCTCGGTCAGGAGGCGGTTCAGCAGGTGGGTGAGCTCGGAGAGCGTGTCCTGGAGGCTGATGATCGTGGGGCGCAGGGTCTGCTTGCGCGAGAAGGCAAGGAGCTGGCGGACGAGCGCTGCCGCGCGGTTGGCATTCTGGCGGATCTGCATCAGATCGCCGTGCTCGGTGTCGGCGACGTCGTGGCGCATCAGGAGCAGGTCGCAATGGCCGTTGATCGCGGTGAGCAGGTTGTTGAAGTCATGCGCCACGCCGCCGGCGAGCTGGCCCACGGCCTGCATCTTCTGGGACTGGACGAATTGCGCTTCCAGCGTCTTGAGCTCGGTGGCGTCGGAGAGCACCGCGAGCAGCGAGGGCGCGCCGTCGAGCACGGTGCGGGTGAAGGCGACCTGCAGGAAGATCTCCTGGCCGTCCGCGGTACCGCGGGCGACCTCCGACCGGCCGAGCGCCCTTCCCTTGCTGGTGTCGGAGAGGCGTTCGCGGATCGAGCGGCCCAGCCCCTCGATCAGGTCGGAGATGTTGACGCCCGGCTCGGCGCGCTCGCCCAGCAGCTGGCGCGCGGCGCGGTTGGCGTAGATCAGCCGGCCGTCGGTCTCGAGCCGCGCCAGCGCCACCGGCAGTTCCTCGAGGAAATGGTCCGGCACGAGGCCCGCGATCTCGTCGCCGGCCAGCGGCACGAAGAGCACGTCGCGCTGGGCGTCCTGGCCTTGCAGCACCACGGCGCGCACCGGCTGGCCGCTGCCGGCGAGGATATGGATGCCGTCGGGGCGCAGTGGCGGGTCGACCAGCGCGGAATCGAGGGTTTCGAGCGGCTGCGGCAGGCCCTGTGCCGCGGCGGGGTTGAGCGCGGTCACACGGCCCTCGGCATCGGCGCGGAGCCAGGGCACAGCTGTATCGGCGAGGCTCGCCGCGGGCGGGCGGCTGCGGCCGCCGGGCCGGTCCAGCCGCCAGAGAAGGCTGCGCGGCCCCAGCCGGGTGACCGTGACCCGGCCGCCGTTCGGCCCGGCCTCCTCCTCGGCGAAGCCGGTCGCGCGCACCTCGCGGGTCAGGCGGTAGATCGCGGCGCGGGGATCGGTGAGCCAGCCCTCGAGAAAGCCCGCGGCGGGCGCGGCCGGGTTGCGCGCGAGCACGGCGCCGTCGAGGTCGGTGACGTAGACCGGCTCGGGGTGGGATTCGAAATAGCCGATGCGCCGGTCGGGCGCGGTGGCGGCGCTGAGCCGCCCCGCCAGCCGCAGCCCGGCGAGACAGAGGCCGAAGACGAGCAGCGCCACGGCGAGCGCCGTGGGCACGGCGACCGAGCCGGACCAGATGCCGGTCAGGGTCGAGGTCAGCAGCCCCGCCCCGGCGAGGAGCAGGAGCGCGCCCGAGCGCGCGTCGCCGACGCCCTCGATGCCCTGCGTGGATCCGCGTTCGCGCAAGTTCCGACTCCCGGGTTGCGGCAAGAACCTAGCCCAATTCCGGAAGTTCAACCACAGGTTTTATTAAGAGGCCCTGAATGCCCCGCGGGGTTGCGCCGGCGCCGCGGGAGCGCGTCCCCGGGCCTTCGGGGCGGCGAAGCGCGCGAGATAGAAGCCGTCGCCGCCGTCGAGCGGGCTGAGGCGCAGCTCGCCCATGGGGGTCCAGTCGGGATGGGCGGCGGCGAAGGCGGCGGCGCGGGCCTCGTTCTCGTCGGCGAGCAGCGAGCAGGTGGCATAGGCGAGGGTGCCGCCGGGCCGCACATGGCGCGCGGCCTGGGCGAGAATGCGATCCTGAAGCGGCGCGAAGTCGGCGAGATCCTGCGGCGTCAGGCGCCACTTGCCCTCGGGCTTGCGCCGCCAGGCGCCGGTGCCCGAGCAGGGCGCGTCCACGAGCACGAGGTCGCAGACCGGCCCCAGCGCGTTGCGTTCGGCAGGGCCGAGCAGCTGCACCTCGGCGCCGGCGCGGCGGGCGCGTTCGGGCAGGTCCTTCATGCGCCGCGGGTTCACGTCCCAGGCCATGAGCCGGCCGCGGCCCTGCATGGCCGCGGCCAGCGCCAGCGTCTTGCCGCCGCCGCCCGCGCAATAGTCGAGCACGGTCATGCCCGGCGCCGCGCCGCAGGCAGCCACGACCGCCTGGCTGGAGAGATCCTGGAGCTCGACCATGCCCTGGCTGTAGGCGCGGCTGGCGCTGACGAGGCGGGGATTGTCGCGCACGCGCAGGGCGTTGGGCACCAGCGGATGCGGCACCGCCTGCACCCCGTCGCGCGCCAGCACCACGAGGGCGGCGTTGAGAGTGGTCTTCAGCGTGTTGACGCGCAGGTCGACCGGCGCGCGGTCGTGCATGGCCGCGAGCACCGGTTCGAAATCGGCGCCGAGCGAGGCGCGCAGGGAAGCGTCGAGGAAGTCGGGGTAGTCGAGCCGGACCGGATCGGGCGCCCCGGCGGGATCGCGCGCCAGCGCGGCGCGCTCGGCATCGCCGAGCGGGGCCGGGTCGAAGCCCTCGCCGGTGAAGAGCGCATCGAGGTCGGCGCCTTCGAGGGACGCATGGGCGGTCAGGATCGCCCGGCCGCTGTCGGCTCCGCCCAGCCAACCGAGCGAGCGGCGCCGGCGCAGCCCGTCGAAGACCAGGTCGCGCACTGCGGCGCGGTCCTTCGAGCCGGCGAAGCGGCTGGCGCGCGCCCAGCGGGTGAGCGCGCGCTCGGAGGGCTCGCCGGCGAGAATCGCATCGAGCAGGCTCATGGCGGCGGAAAGGCGGGCACCGGGCGTCATCGGCGGCCATCTGCCCGAAAAGTCGTGCCTCTGGCAAGGCGGGGGGCGGGTCGGCGGGGGGGGCTGCGTTGCGGAAGAGATGCCGAAACGCCGCGTGCCCTGGTTCCGGGAGCCGTCGCCTCGGGTTGCCCCAGTCAGGAGGTTTTCACCGGTAGTTTCGTGCCTGCCAGTGAAACGACCGCCGTCTGCCCGAACGAAAACGGCCTGCCGGGGTTCCGGCAGGCCGTCGGTCTGTCATGCGGTGGAAGGGCTCAGGCGGCGACGCGGCCACCGAGCACGCGGTCGACATGGGCCTGGGCCTTGACTTCCTCGATGCCGTTCACGGCCGCCACCTCGCGGGTCAGCCGCTCGAGCGCCGCCTCGTAGAGCTGCCGCTCGGAATAGGACTGCTCGCGCTGGTCGTCGTTGCGGTGCAGGTCGCGCACCACCTCGGCGATGGAGATCAGGTCGCCGGAATTGATCTTCTGCTCGTATTCCTGGGCTCGGCGCGACCACATGGCGCGCTTGACCCGGGCACGGCCCTTGAGCGTCTCCAGCGCGCGGTCGACGATGTCGGACGAGCTCAGCGGGCGCATGCCGACGGAACTCGCCTTGCCGGTCGGAACCCGCAGGGTCATTTTGTCCTTTTCGAACGAAATGACGAACATCTCCAGCCGAATTCCCGCAACGTCCTGTTCGTCGATCGAAATGATTCGCCCGACGCCATGCGCCGGATAGACGACAAAATCGTTGGGGCGGAACTCCGCCGGCTTCTTCAGCTTGCTCATGATGCGCGTCAAATCCTTCTGACCAACCCGGAATTGTTGCCATCCGGCGTGCCGCAAGGCCCGAACGGCTACTTCCGCAGCCGCTCCGACAACCATGATGCAAGCAGACGACTTTACAGGCCAGTTCTACCCCAGCCTAGTTCTCCGGACCATTCGTTGTTTTGCGAATGTAGCATATGGCGGGCAGAATTGGAAGGGCGGCACAAGAGGTCGTGACCGCTGGGCGCCCAACCGCCGTCCGAAGGGCCCTGCCGCCGTGCCGGGACCGGGCGGCAGTGGCGGTCAGCCGCCCTCGCCGGGGTTCTCGGAGAAGTACTTCTCCATCTTGCCGGCCTCGCCGTCGCGGGCCTCGGCATCGGGCAGGGGGTCGCGCTTGATGGCGAGCACCGGCCAGGCTTCGGAGTACTTCCGGTTGAACTCGACCCATTTCTCCATGTCCGGTTCCGTGTCCGGACGGATGGCGTCGGCCGGGCATTCCGGCTCGCAGACGCCGCAATCGATGCATTCGTCGGGATGGATGACGAGCATGTTTTCGCCCTCGTAGAAGCAATCCACGGGGCACACCTCGACGCAATCGGTGTATTTGCACGCGATGCAGTTCTCGGTCACAACGTAGGTCATGGTCGCAGGCCTCGATCGTTCGGGTCCGTCCGCAAAGCCTGTCACACTCCGCAGCCGGTTATTTACCAGCCTCGCGGTCGGGTTCAAGGGCCGGAGAGGCTGCATCCAGGTCGAGGTAGAGGCCGCGCGCCTCCGGCGCCGGGCCGCGGCGCGTGCCGAGCGCGCGCACTCGCAATACGTGTATCCGGCCGGCCAGCGCGAAGCTCAGCCCGTCGCCGATTCTGACCGGGGTGGCGGGCTTGACGACCCGCGCGGAATTGAGCCGCACCGCCCCGGATTCCACCAGCGCCGCGGCGCGGGAACGGGACTTGGCGAATCGGGCATGCCAGAGCCATTTGTCGAGCCGGATCGACCCGGCGGGCGCCTCCTCGCCGTGATCGGGGGGCGGGGGGGTCACCGGGGCGCCCGGGTCAATTCGTTCGGGAGCGACGAATTCAGGGGGCGGGGCCGATCCGTGCGATGTGTGGTGCGGCGGTCGCCGGACACGTCACTTCTTGAGCTTGAGCGCCAGCAGCGCGGCGAAGGGATTGTCCGGATCGACCGGCCGCTCGGGCCGCGGCGGGCGGGATTGTGCAGGGCGGGCCTCGTGCTCGGCGGGTTCCGGCTTGGCGCCGCGGCGCGGCCGGTCGCCGCGGCGGGGGCCGCCCGGCTTGCCCTTGGGCTTCTCCGCCGCGCTGCCGTCCTGCCGGGCGGCGGCACCAGGTCCTGGCCGGCGCTTGCCCTTCTGCGGGCGCTCCGGCCGGCGCCGGGGGGCGCGGGTGAAGAGATAGAAGGTCTCGGTCTCGACGGCGGCCTCGCCCACGTCAGCGGCTGCGGGCTCGGCGGCGGTCGGGAGATCCTCAGCATTGGGGGCCGCATTCTCTGGTGACGGGCCGGGCGGTGCTGGGTCGAGCGGCGGTTCGGGAGCCTCGGCGGCGGGCAGGTCGGGTACCGGCTCCGCCGGCGCCTGCGCATCCGGGGCCGGTGCCTCTGCCTCCGCCGGGGCGGCGGTCTGGTCAGGGGCTGCTGCTTCTTCCGGCGCCGTGTCGGTCTGCCGGGCCGCGCCGGCCGGCTTCTGCCTGGGGCGCGTGTCGGCGCGCGCCTCGAAGCCGAGGCCCTGCATCAGCCCGGCGAACTGCTCGAGCGAGAGGCCGGTGATGGAGAGCATGTCGGCGCTGGCCTCGAAGCCGGCGCGGGCGTCGAGCGGGCGGATCATGTCGGCGAGGCGTTCGAGCATGTCGATGCGGATCGCCCGCTCGCCCGCGAGACGGTAGCCGGCGCGGGGGTAGTAGCCCGGTGGCGCGTCCGGCACCGCCGGCACGGTCACGAGGCCGGGCGGCGGCGATTCGGGGAAGATCTCGAGGCCCTCGGCCAGCGACCAGAGCACAAGGCGCAACCGCGTTGGTGCCGGCTTGAGCAGAAGCGGCTGGAAGACGGTGAATTGGCCGAAGCGGACGCCGTGCTTGCGCAGCCCGGCGCGGCTTTCCTGGTCGAGGCCCTTGACCTCGTCGGCGATCTCGCCGCGGGGCACGATGCCGAGCCCCTCCACCAGTCGGAAGGCGACGCCGCGCGCCATGCCGGCGAGTGCCGCGTCGTCGCGCAGCGCGATCAGCGGCGCGAAGAGCGCGGCGATCCGGCGGTCTATCCAGTGGCCGAGGCGCCGGCGCAGCTTCTCGGCGATGGCGGGGTCGGCGTCCTCGTCGACGAAGGGCTGGATCTGCGGCGAAAGCGGGTCGGGACCGGCGACGAGCTTGCCGACGGCATGCTCGCCCCACATCAGCCCGCCCTGCTCGGTCACGTCGATCTCGGGGTCGGGGGCGTTGTAGAACCTGTCGGCGCGCAGGCTGAGGACCGGGGCGAGGGCCGCGATGGCGGCGGCGCGCAGGGTGCGCGCCTGCTCGGCGTCCGCCGCGGGGTCGAGGCGGAAGCGGAAGCCTTCGAGCCGTCCGACGAACTGATCGTCGACGGACACCTCGCCGGTCTCGGTGACCTTGGCCAAGAGGCTCTCCTTCTGCTTCAGCCGGCGCATCAGCACCGAGGTGCGCCGGTCCACGAACCGCTGGGTCAGCCGCGCGTGCAGCGCGTCCGACAGCCGGTCTTCTACCGCACGCGTCTCGTCGCGCCAATGGTCCGCATCGTCCACCCAGCCCTTGCGCTGCGCCACATAGGTCCATGTGCGGATATATGCCAGCCGCCGCGACAGCGCGTCGATGTCGCCGTCGGTGCGGTCGATGCGCGCGATCTGCCCGGCCAGCCAGTCGGTGGGCACGCGACCGCCGCCGTGCAGGAAGCCGAAGAGCCGGGCGCAGAGGCTGACGTGCTCGGAGGCCGAGACCTTCCGGAAATCGGGGATCTGGCAGACGTCCCAGAGCAGCCGGGTGTCGGCGGGCAGCGCGAGGCGCGCGCGCAGGTCGCGCGATTCCGAGAGGCTGCGCAGCGTGGCGAGGTCGTCGGCCTCGCGGGCGCGAACGAGTTCGGGGTGGTCGGAGGGCGCCTCGAGGCTGGCGATCAGCGCCTCGGGGCTGTGGAAGTCGAGGCGGTGGTTGCGCCATTGCAGCCGGCGCAGCGGCGCGAACCGGCTGTTCTCGATCGCATCGATCACCTCCGCGTCGAGCGGGCTCACATCCCCGGTCACGCCGAAGCTGCCGTCGGTCGTGTAGCGCCCGGCGCGGCCGGCGATCTGCGCCAGTTCGCCGGCCGAGAGATGCCGGTGCCGCCGGCCGTCGAACTTCACCACGCCGGAGAAGGCCACGTGGGCGATGTCGAGGTTGAGCCCCATGCCGATGGCGTCGGTGGCCACGAGATAGTCGACGTCGCCGTTCTGGTAGAGCTCGACCTGGGCGTTGCGGGTGCGGGGCGAGAGCGCGCCCATCACCACTGCCGCGCCGCCCTTCTGGCGGCGGATCAGCTCGGCGATGGCATAGACGTCCTCGGTGGAGAAGCCGACGATGGCGCTGCGCGGCGGCATCCGGCTGATCTTGCGGGTGCCGGTCCAGCTCAGCCGCGAGAAGCGCTCGCGGCGCAGGAAGGTCACGCCGGGCACCAGGCTCGCGATGCGGCCGCGCATGGAATCCGAGCCGAGCAGCAACGTCTCGGTGAGGCCGCGGGCGTTCAGCAGCCGGTCGGTGAAGATATGCCCGCGGTCGGGATCGGCGCAGAGCTGGATCTCGTCGACCGCGAGGAAATCCGCGCCGATGTCGAGCGGCATCGCCTCGACGGTGCAGACCCACCAGGCGGCGCGCGGCGGCACGATGCGCTCCTCGCCGGTGATCAGCGCGACGACCGAGGGGCCCCGGAGCGCGACAATGCGGTCGTAGACCTCGCGGGCGAGCAGGCGCAGCGGCAGGCCGATGACGCCGGTGCGATGGCCGAGCATGCGCTCGATGGCGTAATGCGTCTTGCCGGTGTTGGTCGGACCGAGAACGGCCGTCACGCGCGACCCGCCATCAAGTGCCATCTTCAGATCTCCGGTCGCCTGCGGGCCCAATCAGATATCGGCGGCGCCCGTCGTCCGTTCCAGACGGAGGATGGTCTCGTTGATGTTATCGCGGTTGGGATTGAGCGCCTGCACCGCGCGCAGCGCCCGGAGCGCAAGCTCGGTTTCGCCCATCTGTTCGAACATGAAGGCGAGGCCCGCGAGCGCGCCGAAATGCCGCGGCTCGAGCGCGAGCACCCGTTCGACGTCGGCGATAGAGAGCGCGTATTCGTCGAGCAGGTAGAAGGTCGTCGCCCGCGCGTTCCAGCCCTCGGCGAAATCGGGGGCATGGTCGGTCAGCGCGCTGAAGAGCTCGAGCGCCAGGTCGTAGTCTTCCGCCGCCAGCGCCGCATTGCCGCGCTCAAGCAGGAGGTCCATCGCGTCCGATCCCGAATGCGACCAGATCCGCACGATCTCGCCCTCGATACGCTGCCAGTCGGTGCGGCCGGGCTGGGCGAGCTCGGCGAAGAGCGTGTCGAGCTTCTCGGCCTGTTCCGCCGTCTGTGCGGCGACCGGCACCGGGGCGGCGAGGCCGAGCGCCCCGGCGGCGCAGAGCATTCTGAGGAGCTTTCCCATTCCGGTCATGATCCCTAAATTAGCGACCGCAGGGCAGAAATCGAGGGCCGCGCGCCCCAATCCGGAGACCTTTCATGAGCGATATCGTGGCCGCCGCCGTCAAGACCCTCAACGAGAAGCTGAACGGAGAAGGTATCGACGGCTCGGTGAAGTTCGTCATCGAAGACGAAGGCGCGGTGCGCATCGACGAATCCGGGGCGAGTGCCGACGATTCGGAGGCCGATTGCGTGATGACGGCGAATCGCGAGACCTTCGAGGGCATGCTCGGCGGCGAGATCGATCCGACCTCGGCCTTCATGAGCGGGCGGTTGAAGGTCGAGGGCGACATGGGGCTCGCAATGAAGCTGGGCAGCCTGCTGGCATGAGCGAGCCGGCCCCGTTCCATGCCGCCGTCGCCGATGCGCCGGAGGGCGCGCGGGCCTTCTGGCTGACGGCGTCGGACGGAGTGCGGCTGCGCGCCGTTTCCTGGGAGGGCGGGACGCGGGGAACCGCGGTGATCTTTCCCGGCCGCACGGAATACGCCGAGAAATACGGGCCCGTGGCCGGCCGCCTGCGCGCACGCGGGCTGAGCGTGCTGGTGATCGACTGGCGCGGGCAGGGTCTCTCGGACCGGCATCCCTCGCGCCCGACGCTGGGGCATGTGGAGGATTTCCGCGACTATCAACGCGACGTGGCGGCGCTCATGGCGTTGGAGGCCCGGCTCGATCTGCCGGGGCCGCGCTATCTCTTCGCGCATTCCATGGGCGGCTGCATCGGGCTCAGGACGCTGCTCGAGCGCGCGGAATTCTGCGGCGCGGTCTTCTCGGCGCCGATGTGGCACCTGCAGATGCGGGCCGCGACGCGGGAGCTGACCAGCAAGGTGACGCAGTTCGCCAATGTCATGGGGCTGGGCGCGCGGCTCACGCCGGGCGCGAATGCGCAGCCGACGACGATGGCGATCGCCTTCGAGGGCAATCCGCTGACCTCGGACCGCGCGACCTTCGACTGGATGCTGGGGCAGATCACCCGCCATCCGGAGCTGGGCCTGGGCGGGCCGAGCATGCAATGGACCTATGCCGCGCTCGAGGAGATGGCGCGGCTCTACGTGGCGCCGTTGCCGAAGGTGCCGGTGCTGACCCTTCTCGGGACCGAGGAGACGGTGGTTTCGACCAGCGTGATCCGCGCCCAGCTCGACAAGATGGAGGCGGGTGAGCTCGTGCTCCTGGGGGAGGCGCGCCACGAGATCTTCATGGAGGTCCCGGCGACGCTGGAGACGGCCTGGCGGCACATCGACGATTTTCTCGCCCGGGTGCCGCTGCGGCGAGGGGCCGAGGCGCTGCTCAGTCGCTGACGCGGGAGAGGATCTCGAGTGCCGCGGCATGGGCGCGCCGATCGCCCGCCGCCAGCACCCGGCCGCCCTGGTGCGCCGGGCGGCCGCGCCAGTCGGTCACGAGGCCGCCGGCCGCCTCGATCACCGCCTGCGGTCCCTGGATGTCGTAGCTGTGGAGCCCGGCCTCGATCACCAGATCCACATGGCCGAGCGCGATCAGCGCATAGGCGTAGCAGTCGAAGCCGTAGCGCGTGAGCCGCGCCTGGCGGCTCACCTCCATGAAGCCTTCGAGCTCAGCTAAGCTGCCAACCTCCGGCCGGGTGGTGTAGAGCACCGCATCGGCCAGCGCCGGGCAGGCGCGTACCCGCAGGTCGGAGCTGTCGCCCCCGCGGCGGTATTCGGCGCGGCCGAAGCCGCCCATGAAGCGTTCGCCGGTGAAGGGCTGGTCGACGACCCCGAGCACCGGCCCGGTGCCGTCGTCGAGCCCGATCAGGATGCCCCAGGTCGGGGCGCCGCTGAGGAAGGCGCGGGTGCCGTCGATGGGGTCGAGGACCCAGGTGAAGCCGGAGCTGCCGGTTTCGCGGCCGTATTCCTCGCCGTCCACGCCGTCCCCGGGACGGCGTTCGGCGATGATCTTCCGCATCGCCGCTTCTGCGGCGCGATCCGCCTCGGTTACGGGATCAAATCCGCTCGCGGCCTTGTTGGCCGCGACGAGATCGGGGCTTCGGAAGAGCCGCAGGCAATGCGCGGCGGCGACATCGGCGAGATCGCCGGCAGTCCGCCAGAGCTCCGCCTGCAGTTCGGACCCCACCGCCATCGCTCGCCCCCGTCCTTCAGGTGTCCTCACCTTCGGGCGGTTTCGGCCAAGCGACGGCCTCGGTCAAGACCTGCTTTCAGGCGACGTCGCTGAGGACGCGGGCCAGGTCGAACAGCCGGCGGCGCTGCGCCTCGGGGATCGCGTAGTAGGACCGCACGAGCTCGAGCGCCTCCTTGTCGGCGAGCAGGTCGCCGCGATGGGATTCCGCGTTGGCGATGGCCGCCTCGGCTGCGGATTCCTCGCCGTCGAACCCCTCGAAGAAAAAGCTGATCGAGACGTCGAGCGCCTGGGCGATGTCCCAGAGCCGGGAGGCCGAGATCCGGTTCATGCCGGTCTCGTACTTCTGGATCTGCTGGAACTTGATGCCGACGATGTCGCCGAGCTGCTGCTGGGTCATGCCCACCATCCAACGCCGGTGCCGGACTCGCTTGCCGACATGCACGTCCACGGGATGCTTCATACTCAGTGCTCCGCTATTACCTCATTCTCGCGATACTACCATGCATGATCCGTGCCAACTCCTCTAGGCTCAGGACTCATAACCAGAAGATGACGGTTGCGGCGATGCAGATCGCGCTCATGAAGGTGTGGGCGCAGCGGTCGTAGCGGGTGGCGATGCGGCGCCAGTCCTTGAGCCTTCCGAACA
>Ga0116151_10000255_pt1 | contig 47727 bp, 46 predicted proteins | sample AD_UKC117_MetaG_FD_89893 | JGI IMG/M metagenome (GOLD analysis project Ga0116151, IMG submission 89893) | Active sludge microbial communities of municipal wastewater-treating anaerobic digesters from Hong Kong - AD_UKC117_MetaG | ecosystem: Engineered > Bioreactor > Anaerobic > Digestate...
ACCGTCTCGGCCCACCCGCCGCCAAACAATCAGACCTGCACGGATGTCACGATCTATGGCTTGCGCTATTCGGGAGCACAACCCCAGGTGAACCCGCCCTCGTTGGCCGACGCGAACTACGGCACTGATGACACCTTCGGGGCTGACGGACCGGCAGAGGTCACCAAGGCGGTCTTTGATGGAATGTCGGCCAATAGCAAGGTCGTCGCGATCCAGTACCCAGCCCTGGGGGTGCCGGAGATGACACCCTTCGGCAGCTATTCCGACTTCTTGACCAGCTTCTACATCGGCGGCCTGCGATTGGTCTCGGCAATGAGGGGTGAGGCCGCCAGGTGCCCCAACACCAAGTTCGTAGCCACTGGCTATTCCCAAGGGGCCGCCGCGATCAGATTTGGGCTGGGCAGACTCAACGCCAATGACCCACTCATCGACAAGATCGCTGGTTTGATCCTCCTGGGTGATCCGGGCAAGCCAGCCAATGTCACCGAGCGGCTCTATTCATCGAAGAAGGCTGACCCACCCAATCCGCCACCCGAATATATCTATGACCTCAACAAGGCCAGCGCCACGGTGAAGGCGCGGGCAGGATATTTCGCCGAGGCCTTCCCGCAGTACTACGGCCATCTCCCCGGCACGCTGCCGAGCAAGACCTGGAATATTTGCCACGAGCGCGACTTCGTCTGCGCTGCCGGACCCGGCACGAAGTTTTCCGACCACGCCTCCATTTGGTATCCCGTATACACCGTGCCGGAAATCCAAACCGCAGCTTGGCAAATCCGAGTCACGATGGTCGACGGCTCGCTACCCTATTAGCCGGGAGGATCGAGTCAATACGGCTCGACGCGGCCAGTTCACCACAACCAGAGCAGGCCGCACCCACTGTGCAATCGAGCAGGGCAATCCAATAGGGCAGTTGATGGGAGGGACGGCATGCGCCAGGGCCGGCGGATCAAGCAACCAAGCGCGGTCAGTCAAACCCTGACCAAGACCCTGATCACCTTGGCCATCTTGGCTGCCATCGCTGGTTTGGGAGTCTGGTTCGTGACCACCCGCGACAGCGCGCCCCCGCCCTTGTCTGCGGCCGACAAGGCTGCCGGCATCCACCGACTGCAGCCTCCCGGCGACTCAGGTGTCGACCCCGTCGACATCACGATCGACTCAACGGTCGCAAATGTGTGGGTCACCAGCATCGACTCCAGCGGACTGGCCACCATTGCCCTCACCACCCCAGCCGGGAAGACCAGCGTGCGGTTGACCGAAGGAGAGTCGGCAAATCCATTGGATCTGAAACTGCGTCTGGTCAATGTGCAGACTTCCGGGGCGGGCGCGCCCTATGCAGACGTGCAGATCACCAGATAGACGACCGGGCTGCTCACCGATCCGGATCGATGCGGCTGATCGTGGTGCCCCGGCGCAACACCGGCAACTTGGAGCGCTGCTCCAACAGTGCAGAAGTCGCCAGGTCGGCGATCTGGCGAAGGCGCTCAATCTCGCCGATCAGCTCTTCGTTGCGACCACGCAGGGCCGCCACGGTGTTTTCCAACTCAAGGATGCGGCGTACTCCCTCGAGCCCAATGCCCACGGCGGTCAGATCAGCCACCAAACGCAGAGTCTCGATGTCATGCAGCGAATAGCGTCGACCGCCACCGCCGGTGCGCCCAGGCGAGACCAGACCGACGCGGTCATACTGGCGCAGGGTCTGTGGATGCAGACCAGTCAACTCCGCGGCCACGCTGATCACATAGACCGGCACATTGGGCCCGGGAGGGCGAGGCGCACCAGATCGAGGCTTGCGAGCGACCATCATGCACCTCCCAGCAACGCGGCCCTCGGGTCGACCGAGCCCACCGCCGCACGATAACGACTGACGGCCTCCTTGATCGCCTCATCGGGCGCGGTGTCGACCTGCACCTCGACCGTGACCAGCAGGTCACCATGGGCGCCATCCTTCTTCGGCGCGCCCTTGCCGCGCACCCTGAAGACCCGACCATTGGGGGTGCCCTCAGGCAGCCTCAAGGTCACTGATGGTCCGCCAAGTGTGGGCACCTTGATCTCGGCCCCCAGCACCGCCTCGTCGAAGCGCACTGGCACCGTCAGGTGCAGGTTGTCGCCCTTGCGATGGAAGAGCCGGTGCGGGGTCACTCTCACCACCACGAAGAGGTCGCCGGCAGGGCCACCATGCTCACCGGCGCCGCCCTTGCCCTTGAGTCGGATCCGGGCACCATCCTTGACCCCTGCGGGGATCCGAGCCGTGATCGTACGACGAGCAGTGCCCCGCCCAGAGCCGTGACAGGTCGGGCAGGTCTCGTCGTAGACGAGTTGGCGACCGTGACACTGAGGGCAGGTCTCAGTCATCTGGAAGGCCCCACCCATGCTGCTGATCACTTGGCCGGTGCCATTGCAGGTGGTGCAGACGTGTGGTCGCGTGCCGGGCTTGCCGCCTGTGCCCGAGCAGGTCGCACAAGCCGCATCAGAACTCAGTCTCAGACTGATCGTCGAGCCCGCCATCGCGTCTTCGAAGGACAAGGTCGTCTCGGTCTCAAGATCAGCGCCCTTGGCAGGTCGGGGGCCACGTTGTTGCCCACGCCCGAAGCCTCCACCGCGACCGCCACCGAAGATGTCGCCGAGCAGATCACTGATGTCAAAGCCGGCACCGCCGTCGCCAGCACCGCCGAAACCGCCGCCGAAACCACCCGGGAAGCCGCCGCCGGCATAGGCCGCGCGAAGGTCGTCGTACTCCTTGCGCTTGGCGGGGTCACCGACCACGTCGTAGGCCTCGGCGACCTCCTTGAAACGCTCCTCCGCTGCCTTGTCACCCGGATGGGAGTCGGGGTGATGATCACGCGCCAGTTTGCGATAGGCCTTCTTGATCGCTGCCTGGTCGGCGTCTTTGGCCACCCCAAGAGTCTTGTAGAAGTCTTTGTTGACCCAATCTGCGTTGTTCACTGCACCCCTCCTTCCGTCTAAGAATGCTCGGTGTGGATCACTGTGTGTCGATCATTCCGGGCCGATCATTCTGGGCCGATCACAGTCACCTTCGCGGCCCGGATCACCCGCTCATCGACGCGATATCCCGGCTGAGCCACCACGTCCACTTGGGTGATCTCCACATCGGCAGAATTGCCATGCATGAGCGCCTCATGGACATTTGGGTCGAACTCATCGCCCTTGGCGCCATACTTGACCAAGCCGAGGTCACCCACGATCTTGAGCAAGGACTCCGCAACCGCCTTGAAGCCGCCATCAAGCTCGCCGGCATCACGTGCTCGGTCGAGGTCATCCAACACCGGCAGGAGGTTGTTGAGTACGCCGATCACGGCATTGTCCCTGATCAACTCGCGGTCACGATCGACTCGCCGCTTGTAGTTGACATATTCAGCCTGCAAACGCTGCAGGTCGAGGGTGCGCTCGGCCAGAGCGGCGCGTGCCTGCTCGATGTCGGCATCAGGATAGAGCGGGGCGCCCTCTTCGACCATGTCACTCTCGACATCGTCAAGGTTTATGCCGGCGGCGAAGTTGTCATCGGCCTTGCCGTGCTCACCAGTTGGCGTCGGCTGTTGCGCCGCTGACGTGTCTTGCTCATTGCTCATGTCGTCTCCTTAGCACAAATCCGCGCTCATGGTGAGGAGGCTGGCAATGCCAGCGCTCCTCACCATTGTGCGCCAACTCGGCATGGACTCAGTTGCCGTCTTCCTTGGCTTCGGGCTCGTCCACGATCTCGGCGTCCACGACATCGTCATCGCCAGCCGTGGCCTCCTCGCCCGCAGGGGCGGCCTCGCCTGCTTCCTCGGCTGAGGCTGCATAGAGCGCTGCACCCATCTTCTGGCTCGACTCACCAAGCTTGGTGATCGCGGCATTGAAGGCATCCTTGTCGGTGTCTTCGGCCTCGAGCAACTTCTTGAGCTCATCGAGATCAGCCCGGACCTCGGTCTTGAGCTCGTCGCTGAGCTTGTCGTCGTTTTCGGTCACGAACTTCTCGGTCGAGTAGACCAAGGAGTCGGCCTGGTTGCGAGCCTCGATGGTCTCGCGACGCTTGGCGTCTTCCTCGGCATACTGCTCGGCATCACGGACCATGCGATCGATGTCATCCTTCGACAGCGCACTGCCGCCGGAGATGGTCATCGACTGCTCCTTGCCGGTGCCTTGATCCTTGGCCGAGACGTGCACGATGCCGTCTGCATCAATGTCGAAGGTGACCTCGATCTTGGGTACGCCGCGTGGCGCGGGCGGCAGACCGGTCAACTCGAAGTTGCCCAAGGGCTGGTTTTGCGCCCACATCTGGCGCTCACCCTGAGCGACCTTGATCTCGACCGAAGGCTGATTGTCATCAGCGGTGGTGAAGATCTCCGAACGCTTCGTCGGGATCGTGGTGTTGCGCTCGATGAGAGTGGTCATCACACCGCCCTTGGTTTCAATGCCCAGGCTCAGTGGAGTGACGTCGAGGAGCAAGACATCCTTGACCTCGCCCTTGAGCACGCCGGCCTGCAGGGCCGCACCAACAGCGACGACCTCGTCGGGGTTGACTCCCTTGTTGGGCTCCTTGCCACCGGTGAGTTCACGCACGACATCGGTGACCGAAGGCATCCTGGTGGAGCCACCCACGAGCACGACGTGGTCGATCTTGGAGACGTCGATGCCGGCGTCCTTGATCACGTTCTTGAATGGCGCCTTCGTGCGCTCCAGCAAGTCAGCGGTGAGCTTTTGGAACTCGGCGCGGGTCAACTTCTCCTCAAAGTGCAGCGGGCCAGCCTCACCGTGAGTGATGTAGGGCAGGTGGACGGTGGTCTCGCTCGAGCTGGACAGCTCAACCTTGGCCTTCTCGGCAGCCTCCTGGAGGCGCTGCAGCGCGATCTTGTCTTGACCCAGGTCAACACCGTTGTTGTCCTTGAACTTCTTGACCATCCAGTCGACGATGCGCTGATCCCAGTCGTCACCACCCAAGTGGTTGTCGCCGCTGGTGGCCTTCACCTCGACGACACCGTCACCGATCTCGAGAAGGGACACATCGAAGGTGCCGCCACCGAGATCGAAGACCAAGATGGTCTGCTCGGCTTCGCCCTTGTCGAGGCCATAGGCCAAGGCGGCTGCGGTCGGCTCATTGACGATCCGGCTCACATTGAGACCAGCGATCTCGCCTGCCTCCTTGGTTGCCTGTCGCTGGGCGTCAGAGAAATATGCGGGCACGGTGATCACGGCGTCGGTGACCGTCTCACCCAGGTAGGCCTCAGCATCACGCTTGAGCTTTTGCAGCACAAAGGCGCTGATCTGCTGTGGGGTGAAATCTTTGGAGTCGATGTCGACCGACCAGTCAGTGCCCATGTGGCGCTTGACCGATCGGATGGTGCGATCAACATTGGTGACCGCCTGACGCTTGGCCACTTCACCGACCAAGACCTCGCCTGACTTGGCGAAGGCCACGACCGACGGGGTGGTGCGGGCGCCTTCTGCGTTTGCGATGACGGTGGGTTCGCCACCTTCGAGGACGGCGACGACGGAGTTCGTCGTACCAAGGTCAATGCCGACCGCTCGTGCCATGTTTTTCAACCTCCAGTGAGTGTCGACTCGGGTGTCGAGTCGGCGTTGCTTCGTGCCCTGTTCGCGGGCCTTGCCAAGTGTGCCTCTTCAAGCCCACCGAAACAAGTTTGTTGAGTCTTTGGCACTCAACTTTCCTGCTCATTGAGTCTCAACCTAGGCAGGCTGGGATCCATTCCCGGATTTCAAAGGTTTTTCTGCGCACGCGCAGGTCACTGTTTGGTGACCAGCGGGTAGGCCCAGGTCACTGAATGGTGATCGTGACCGGACCAGAGGCCGTCTGAGTGGCCGGGTCGAAGACTCGGAACTGGCTGTTGCCCTGGCGTCCGGAGAGGATGTACGTCGCGAACTCGCCCCCCTTGACGGTCGCGGTCGCGGGGAACTCCGTCCAGACACCGCCCTCTTCGAGGCGTTGGATTTGCAAGACGACGGAGTCCTTGCCCGGGTAGCTGCCCGTCAGGTTGATCCGCTCCATCGCCCCAACGATCACCGGCGAGGCGCTCAACGTGAGCCTGCCATCGCTGATCGTGGGGCTGGCAAATGCAGGATCAGTGGGCTCGACCGAAGGACTCGGCTCAACCGAGCTCGAGGGCTCAGGCAGAGCCGTGGTCGGCAGCGGGGTTGGCACATCGACCGGAGCACGCCCTAGGTCACCCTCGTCGTTGAGCCCGAGGCCATTGACCACCACAAAGGTGGCGATTGCGATGAAGGCCACCAGCCCGGCCAGCGCCAAACCGGCCTTGAGCAATGCACTTCGCACCTGCTCTCGACGCTCTTCATCGTCGGTCTGGCGCACTGACATGGCGAGAAGTTTAGCCAGTGCAACAACCAACTCGACACGACTGCCCACAAATGCTTCCATGAGCAGGTGGTGGCGACTTACGGACAGATGCTCAAGTTGCCCGCCGTACGCCGCATGCTGGTGATCAGTCTCATCGGGCGCATCCCCATGTCGGCCATCGCAGTTGTCCTGCTCATCCACGTGACCCAGCACCTCGGGCACAGCTATGCGATGGCCGGTCTGCTGGTGGCCGCCGAGACCACCGCTGCCGCCATCAGCGGCCCCTGGCGTGGACGCAAACTCGACCAGATCGGCCTGCGGGCAAGTGTGCTCCCCTCGATCATCGTGATGGGGGCAGCCTGGGCGATTGCCCCTTGGGTCAGCTACTGGCCACTGGTCGCACTGGCCTTCATCGGCGCCTTGATGATGATCCCGACCTTCGCGATCGTGCGCCAAGTCCTGATCGACGCGGTGCCCGAGTCCGACCGCAAGGCCGTCTTGGCGCTTGACTCGATCACGACCGAGATCGCGTTCATGGTTGGCCCGATCCTTGGGGTCTGGCTGGCAACAAGCATCGACACCCGGGTGGCGATCCTCGTCGTACAACTTTTCTTTGTCCTGGGCGGGCTGATGCTCTGGATCGAGAACCCACCCTTGGGCCAGTCTGAAGAGGACAAGCAGTCGCGTCAGCCACTGCGCAGTTGGATCAGCATGGGCTTTGTGAGTGTGCTGATCGTCTGCTTCACAGCGGTGTTCGTGTTGATGGCCGGAGACATCGGAGCCATCTCAGCGCTCCAAGAAATGGGGCAACCCAAGTTGGCTGGTTTGGTGTTGGCCACCTGGGCCTTCGGCTCGATGCTGGGAGCCGGCATTTATGGCATCGCCCATCGCCCGATCAAGAGCTACTGGCTGTTGCTGGTGTTGGGCCTGACCACCATCCCAGTCGCCTTGGCCACCACCCCCACCCAACTGGCGATCTTGTTGTTCGTCTCAGGCTTCATGTGCGGCCCTACCCTCAGCGCCACTATCGAAGATGTGTCGCACGCCGTGCCGATCGCCGTACGCGGTGAGGCAATGGGGTGGCACGGCTCGGCCCTGATGGCTGGAGGTGCCGCAGGCGGCCCGGTGATCGGTCTGGCAGTGGATCATGCTGGCTGGCCCAGCGGATTCGTGGTGGCCGGGCTGGTCGGCGTGGTGGTTGCATTCGCTGCACTCTTGGTGACGCGAGCCCGCAGATCGAGTCAGGCTTTGTTTTTGTCTTCTGGGAAGTGACACGCCGCTTGGTGCTTGGGCGCCAGCGTCTCGAGGGGAGGTACGACGGTCTTGCAGATGTCTTGCGCCTTCCAGCAACGGGTGTGGAAGTGGCATCCCGTGGGCGGGTTGATCGGGCTGGGCACATCACCCTGCAGCCTGATCCGCTCGCGATTCTCGCGACGGGAGGTGTCTGGCACCGGCACCGCGGACAGCATCGCCTTGGTGTAGGGATGACGTGGGTTGTCGTACACGTCGTCACGCTCACCCAACTCCACGATCCGCCCGAGATACATCACCGCGACTCGATCGGAGACATGACGCACAACTGAGAGGTCATGAGCGATCATCACGTAGGTGAGATTGAGCTCGTCCTGGAGATCTTCAAGCAGGTTGACGACTTGCGCCTGGATCGAGACGTCAAGTGCTGAGACGGGCTCATCAGCCACGATCAGCTTCGGCTTGAGTGCCAAGGTGCGGGCGATCCCGATCCGTTGACGCTGCCCGCCGGAGAACTCATGCGGATAGCGGTTGTAGTGCTCTGGGTTGAGACCGACGAGCTCCAGCAGCCCTTGCACGGCCTTCTTGCGGCCGCCTTCAGGCTCCACCCCTTGCAGTCTGAACGGAGCACCCACGATCTTGCCGACCGTATGGCGTGGATTGAGTGAGGAATATGGATCCTGGAAGATCATCTGCAGATCTCGCCGGATCTTGCGCATCTTGCCGTCGGAGAGATGGGTGATGTCGTGTCCGTCGAAGGTGATCTTGCCCGCTGTCGGCTCCAACAACCTGGTGATCAGGCGAGCCGTGGTGCTCTTGCCGCAACCTGACTCTCCGACCAGCGACAGGGTCTCGCCTCGACGTACGAAGAAGTCGACATTGTCGACCGCGTGCACGGTCTGTCGTTTGGCAAACATGCCTGCGCTACGCACCGGGAATTGCTTGACCAAGCCCTCGACGACGAGCAAGTTGTCACCGTCATCGGCTGCCCGGCCAGAGGTCTCGGCAGCGGGTTGTTCCATTGAAGCTGTCATTTCACCCTCGGTGCGATCTCGTCAGTCCAAATCTGTTGGCGCTCACTGGGTGGGAGGTGGCAGGCGATCTGATGATCGTCGCCCAGCAGCTCCGGCCGCTCGCGCACGCAGCGCTCACCCACTCGCTCCTTGAAGTCACATCGCGGGTTGAAGGCACACCCCGAAGGCAACTGGATCAAGCTCGGCGGCGTGCCCTTGATCGGCAACAACCGCTCCGTGGGCGGCTTGTCGAATCTCGGCATCGAGCCGAGCAGACCCCAAGTGTAGGGATGCTCTGGGTGGTTGAAGACCTGATCGGCAGTGCCATACTCCGCGCATCTTCCGGCATACATCACCATGATGTCGTCGGCCAATTCAGCGACCACCCCAAGATCATGGGTGATCATGAGTACCGCGGAGTTGAACTCCTTTTGCAGGTCGCGGATCAGATCGAGGATCTGCGCCTGCACCGTGACATCAAGGGCCGTGGTGGGCTCGTCGGCGATCAAGAGGTCAGGATCGCAACTGAGCGCCATCGCGATCATGGCCCGCTGCCGCATGCCACCGGAAAACTGATGCGGATAGGCATCGATGCGTTTGCTCGGCTCGGGGATCCCAACCCGATCGAGCATGTCGATCGCATGCTGGCGGGCTTGCTTCTTGGAGACCTTGTTATGGATCTGGTAGGCCTCAACTATCTGGTCACCCACGGTGTAGAAGGGGTGCAGCGCGGAGAGCGGATCCTGGAAGATCATCGCCATCTTCTGGCCCCGGAGCTGCCTGATGGAGTCGATCGGTTTGCCGACAATCTCCTCATCACCGATCTTGATCGACCCTTCGATCTTGGCATTCTTGGCTGTGTGCAGACCCATGATCGACATGCTGGTGACCGACTTGCCCGAGCCGGATTCACCCACGATGCCCAAGGTTTTGCCCCTCTCGATCGAGAAGGAGACCCCATCAACGCTCTTCACCAGTCCGTCATCGGTCGTGAAGTGGACCTTCAGGTCTCTTACGTCGAGATAGGGGCCCTCACCGGCGCCGGAGGGCTTGATTGATTCGGTGGCGATTGTGGTCATCGAGTACGCACCCTGGGGTCGAGGACGAGATACACCAGATCGACGATCAGATTGCAGATCGCGACAAAGACAGCAGTGATCAACACGACCGCGATCACCTTGGGCAAGTCATTGCTCTTGGTGCCTTGCAGGGCCATCTGGCCAAGGCCAGGCAGGGAGAAGGCAGTCTCGGTGAGCACGGCTCCACCGATCAGGAGGCCGAAGTCAAGGCCGAAGATGGTGACGATGGGCGTCAAGGCCGAGCGCAAACCGTGCTTGACCACCACGGTTCGCTCCGGCAGGCCCTTGGCCCGCGCCGTACGGATGTAGTCCTCGCTCATCGTCTCCAACATGCCGGCTCGGGTCAGGCGGGCATATTGAGCCGAGAAGAGTAGGGCCAAGGTGATCCAGGGCAGTAAGAGGTCATAGGCCCACTTGATCGGATTTTCTGTGATTGGGGTGAAGCTTCCTCCGGGCGCAGTCCACCCAAGTTGGTAGGAGAAGATCGCCAGCGACACCAAGCCGGTCCAAAAGATCGGCAACGAGACTCCCGCCAAGGCGATCGTCATTGCGGCACGGTCGAAGATCGATCCTCGTTTGAGGGCAGAGATCACCCCCACAGACACACCGAAGGTGACCCAGATGACTGCTGCACCAACCGCCAACGAGAGCGTCACTGGGAATCTCTGTTTGACCTCCGGCATGATCGGTGAATAGGTGCGATAGGAATAGCCAAGACATGGGGCGCTGCACTCTTCGGTGCCGGCACCAGTGTCAATGGTCTTGCCAGCAACGACTCCGGTGACCCAGTCCCAGTACTGCACATGCAAGGGCTTGTCGAAGCCAAGTTTCTTGACCGTGGCTTGGATGGTGTTTGGGTCTGCACTCTTGCCCACGTAGCGCACAGCCATGGACTCCGGGGTGGCGCCGGCCAAGCGGGGCATCATGAAGAAGATCGCGAAGGTGACCATGGAGATCACCACCAAGACTCCAGCTGCGCCCAACAGCCGTCTGAATACATAACCCAACACTTGTTTCGAAGCGGTGGTCGGCCCCACCTAAGCGGGACCGACCACCTACTCCTTCACCAACCTTTCGTGTTCAACAGGTCAGAACCAATCGAACTCAAGCCCGACTACTTCACACCCATAGCGGTGTAGTCGTAGTAGCCATAGGCCTCGTTCACGAACACGTTGGTGGTGTTCTTCGACCGCAGCAACACGGACCTTGCATAGATACCCGGGTAGACATAGGCCGAGTCAGAAACCAGCTTGTCAATCTCGCCCCAGATCTGGTTGCGATTTTCGACATTGGTGTCTGGCACTGCCTTGTCGAGCAACTTGTCAACCTCCGGGATCCGCACCGAAATATTCGATGAACCACCCTGAGGCTTGATCACCCGTGAATCCACGATCTGCGACAAGAACCCAAAGCCGTCGTTCCAGTCAGCACCCCAACCGTTGGCACACAGGCCGACGTTGTTGGTGACGACATAGCCCGGGTTGCCACACTGCTCGGAGAAATAGGTGCCGTCAGGCATCGCCTGTGGGGTCACCTTGATCCCGACCTTGCCCAGGGCCTGCTGGAATGCCTCAGCCACTGCCTTCTCCTTGGGTCGCTCACTGCGATAGCCCATGTTGATGGAGAAGCCGTCGGGCTTGCCGCACTTCTGCAGCGCTTCCTTGGCCTTGTCAGGCTGGCCCTTCGGATTTGCCTTGATGCCCCAGGGGTCAGACTCGACATAGCCAGGGATCATCGGCGGCAACAACCCGCCCGCCAGCTCGCCACCGGCGTACTTGCCGCCATAGGCATTCTGGAAGGAGGTCGCATCCATGCCGTAGATGATGGCCTTGCGGCACTCGATATTGTCCAACGGCTTGACCGTGCCCGGGATCGAGGTGTACCACGTGCGAGCCAAGGTCGGGTTGTCTGCACGATCCTGAAGATCAGGCGTGGTCAACACCTTGGACAATGCGCCTGGCTGCACACCCGTGCCAGCAATGTCGACATCGAGGGTGCCGGCGATGATCTGGTTGTCGACATCATCAGCTTGCATATTGAGCTTGACGGTCATCTTGTCGGGCAGGGCTCGGCGGATGTCGTCTGTGGACTTGTCCCATTGATCATTGCGGACCAAGGTGAAGCCTGATGCCGGGTTGTAGTTGCCCTCAAACTTGTAGGGCCCAGATGAGATCGGGTGATCCTTGTACTTGACGCCGGTGTCCTTGGCAGCAGGCACGGGGGCCGTCTGCGGGAGTTGGGCCAAGTAGTCGAAGCCACCGAAGGGCTGCTTGAGGTGGAAGACAATCGTCTGATCATCAGGGGTTTCGATGGCCGAACTCACGTCGGCATCCTTCTGCTTGTACGGGCCCTTGTAGTCAGCTGGCCAGTTGAGCATGTCGCCGAAGTAGGTCGGCCCGTTCTTCAAGACATCAGTGGCCATGGTCCGCATCACGGCATAGGCAACATCCTTGGATGTGATCGCACTGCCATCTTCGAACTTCAAGCCGCTCTTAAGCTTGTAGGTCCAGGTCTTGCCGTCATCGCTTGAGACACCGAGGTCTTCGGCGAGGTCAGGGACCAGCTCATTGCCTGCCTTGCCGGGCTCTGACTTGAAGGAGACCAAGGTGCGCGCATAGTTGCGCAGCATGTCCCAGGAATAGCCATAGTAGGTATCACCCGGGTCAACCGAGTCGCCCCACTCGCCACCCAGACCGAACTTGATCGTGCCGCCTGTCTTGTCTGACGGGTCCGCGATCTGGCCGACGGCAGCATTGCTCAGTTTGGGTTCTGAGCCACTCCCGCCTGATTTGTTGGCGCCCGAGCCACATGCCGCAGTTACGCCGAGTGCGGCGACTGCAACAACCGCGACCAACGCCTTGGTGCGTGTGATGCGCATCCTCTCACCTTCCTTCTCTAGGCCGCCCACTCAAGTGAGTGAACGGTTGGATCTTCGGCCCTCAGTGGCCCTTGGGATCGAATGCATCGCGCAATCCATCCCCGAACAAGTTGAATGCCAGCACGGTCAAGAAGATCGCCATGCCTGGCCAGAACATGAAATGCGGCTGGGTATAGATCGTGACCGCGTCTGCCAGCATCCCGCCCCAACTCGCCGTCGGCGGGGGCACACCCACACCGAGGAAGGACAGCGCCGCCTCAAACAAGATATTGGTCGGGATGATCAGGGTTGAGTAGACCAAAATCGGGGCCATCAAGTTGGGCAACAACTCAGAAAACAAGATGTACGGACGCTTGGCCCCCAAGGATCTGGCCGCATCGATGTATTCACGCTCACGCAAGGCCATGGCCTGCCCTCTAACAATGCGGCCGATATAGGGCCAGTTGAAGAAGCCGATGATTGTCACCAAGGTGACCAGCCGCAATGGCAAGCCTGACAGTCCGAAGGCCTCCTGCGGCATCACGCCCGCGAGCGCGAGCGCGAAGACGAGCAGGGGGAATGCCAAGAACATGTCCATCAGCCGACTGAGGAAGGCATCAACCCAGCCGCCGAAGAAGCCTGCGATGATGCCGATCGTCGTACCGATCGTCACGGACAGCGCTGTGGCCAGCATGGCGATCAACAATGAGATCCGGGTGCCATAGACAACCCGGCTGAAGATGTCACGACCATGGGGGATGTCCAGACCCATAGGGTGTTGCCAACTCATCCCACCGAAGAAGCCATATGGAATGCCCCCCAAGCTCATGTCGAGCAGGTCTTCATGGAATTCGTTGGGCGGGCCGCCAGCAATCTTGGTGATCAACGGCGCAAAGATCGCCACGAGGATCAAGAAGATGATGAAGCAGCCTCCCGCGATGGCCACCTTGTCGCGCCGCAGTCGGCGCCAGGCAATCTGACTGAGCGAGCGCCCTTGGATCGCCTCTTCGCCGGCGCCCTCCAAGATCGCAGACTGCGGATCGGACCCGTGGATTTCAGTGCCCGGATCAAAAGTGCTCAAGGACCTACTTCTCCTCCACTCAGCCGGACCTTACGGGCCTACTCAATGCCCATGGGCGCCGCTGGTCAAGGATGACTAACGGCCGTTGCCGAATCGTGACTTAGCAATCCGCAACCGAGACCGGCCCGTCCTAACTGAGATAGGCCTTGAGATGTTTGCCCGTGAGAGTGGCGGCTTCGGAAACAAGGTCACCAGGCGTGCCCGCGAACACCACCTCACCACCGTCATGGCCGGCCCCGGGACCCAGATCAATGACCCAGTCGGCATGAGCCATGACCGCTTGATGGTGCTCCACCACAATCACGGACTTACCGGAGTCAACGAGCTGATCGAGCAGACGCAGGAGATGGGCCACGTCGGCCAGGTGCAGGCCCGTTGTCGGCTCGTCAAGCACGAAGACCCCGCCCTTGTCACCCAGATGCATTGCCAACTTCAGGCGCTGCCTTTCGCCACCGGACAAGGTGTTGAGTGGCTGCCCAAGCCTGATGTAGCCAAGCCCGACATCACTGAGTCGCTGCAAGATCTTCGCTGCAGCAGGAAGAGCGGAGTCGTCGGCTGAAAAGAAGGCCAGGGCAGTAGCCACCGGCAGGTCCAGAACTTCGGCGATATTCAAGCCATTGAGCTGATGCTCCAGGACCGACGCCTTGAAGCGCAAGCCCTCGCATTCCTCACACAAGGTTGACACGGTCTCCATGAAGCCAAGCTCGGTGAACACCAGCCCCGCGCCATTGCAGCTCTCACAAGCACCCTCGGAGTTGGCGCTGAACAGCGCTGGCTTCACACCGTTTGCCTGGGCGAAAGCCTTACGGATGGGCTCCAACAGTCCGGTGTAGGTCGCGGGATTGCTGCGGCGTGATCCGGTGATCGACGACTGATCGATCGAAACGACACCTTCGCAACCATCAAGCTCCGCGTGGATCAATGAACTCTTGCCCGAGCCTGCAACGCCGGTGACAACCACCAACACTCCCATCGGAATGTCAACATCAATGTGGCGGAGATTGTTTGTGCTGGCCCCCCTGATCTCCATGACCCCACTGGCTGTTCGCACTTGTGGCTTCAGGGCCGCACGGTAGGCAAGGTGGCGGCCCGTGACGGTGTCCGACTTACGCAGTTCAGCCACTGGACCTTCAAAACACACCTGCCCGCCAGATTCACCGGCGAGCGGTCCGAGATCAACCACATGATCTGCAATCGCGATCGTCTCTGGCTTGTGCTCAACGACCAGCACGGTGTTGCCCTTGTCGCGCAACTCGAGGAGGAGTTGATTCATCCGGTCGATGTCATGAGGATGTAGCCCAATGGTGGGCTCATCGAAGACGTAGGTCACATCCGTAAGCGCCGAGCCCAAATGCCTGATCATCTTGACTCGCTGGGCCTCACCTCCAGACAAGGTGCCGGCCGGACGATCAAGCGACAGATAGCCCAGGCCAATCGAAACGAATGCATCAAACAGATGCAGCAGGGCGTCTCTCAAAGGTGCGACCGAAGGAGCGTGCAAGGCGCGGACCCACCCGGCCAAGTCGGTGATCTGCATCGCGGTCAAGTCGGCAATGGACCGGCCCGCGATCTTCGCAGACCTGGCTGCATCGTTGAGGCGAGTGCCTTCGCAGGCCGCACACGGACCAAAGACCGCGGCTCGCTGCACGAAGGCCTTTATGTGGGGTTGCAGGGATTCGGGGTCCTTGTTGAACATCGCCTTGCGGATCTTGGGGATCAGACCCTCAGTCGTGACATTGATCTTCTCGACCTTGACCTTGCGGGGTTCGCCGTACAAGAGCTCATCTCGCTGGGTCTTGGTGAGCTTGTTGATCGGCACGTCACCGGGCACCAAGCTCTTGTAGCGGGCCACCAACCAGCCGTCGGCGGTGTAGCCGGGGACGAGGATGGCTCCCTCCTCCAGTGACTTCGACTCGTCAATGATCGCGCCCAGATCCAGATCCGAGACTGTGCCGAGACCCTCGCACTCTGGGCACATCCCGCCCAGGTAGACCTGTCCTCTTACCGTTGACCGCTCCAGCCGCCCGCCGGCGCGCTCAGTGGTCATTGCGCCACTGGCCTTGCGGGTCGGCACATTGAACGAAAAGGCAGTCGGCGGACCGACGTAGGGATCACCGATCCTGCTGAACAAGCCGCGCAACATGGCATGGGCATCGGTGGCGGTGCCGACCGTGGAGCGGGCGTTGGCGCCCATCCGCTCCTGATCAACGATGATCGCGGTGGTCAACCCCGACAAACTGTCGACGTCTGGCCGGTTGAGGGCTGGCATGAATCCCTGTAGAAAAGCAGGATAAGTCTCGTTGATCATCCGCTGCGATTCGGCCGCGATCGTAGCGAAGACCAAGGATGACTTGCCAGATCCGGACAGTCCCGTGAACACGCTCAAGCGGCGCTTGGGGATGGAGATGTTGATGTCCTTGAGATTGTTCTCGCGGGCGCCACGCACTTCGATCGTGTCGTGACTGTCAGCGACAGCGCTCTCGTGCTCGTTTGAGCTCATCGCACCTCCTCCTCGCAGTCGCTCTGGTGATTGCGGGTCAGGCTGGGTCGAGGACGACCACCGGGATGATCCGCTCAGTCCAGGCTTGATAGGTGTCGTAGTCGGAGTACAACTCGACCAGCTTGGGCCATAACTCCGCGCGCTCATCAGGGTCAGCCACCCGAGCGGTCACCGCCCAGCGTTCCTTGTCGATCTGCACATGCGCCTGGGGGTTGGCCTTGAGGTTGAGGAACCACTGCGGATTGTTGGGCAACCCTGCCTGCGAGGCAACCAGGATCACCCGCTCGCCATCGCGAAGGAATACCAGTGGAGTGGTGCGGACCTGACCAGTCTTACGGCCGGTGTGCTCGATCAGACAGATCTTGACCGGCTTGCGGAAGGCCACGCCCATGCGCCAGTGACTGGCCAGACGACCGCCGGTGGCCCTGTAGAGCCAGACATTGGCCGCAGCCATCGTCTTCATGATCTTCACGGTCGAGGGATTGTCGAGCCCCTTGGGCTTCTTGTTGGGGTCCATCAGCGGCTCCAGACCAACTCGTCAACCATCTTTGCCGAGCGCCAGCCACTCGGCGTACGCACCAGGTCGTGGTGATAGTAGCCACCGACCTCCCACACGACCTCGCTACCATCAGGGGCCTTGGCAACCATTGGGTTGATGAAATACGCCGTGGCCTGGGCGTGGTCGCCGTCAAAAGCGACGGCAATCTGTCCGATCACATGTTGCCAGCGCTCGAAGCCCTCCATGTTCTTGATGAAGGGGATGACTTCGTCGAGCGACCCAATCGGGCCGCCTGCACTGGAATAGTCAATGACGGCGTCGGCGGTGAAGACCTCGCGCAAGGCTTCCCAGTCAGCGGTGTCGACGGCGCGGGTGTAGGCCGTGATCACGTCATTGATCTCGATCCGGTCGGCCACTTGTGCTGGCTCCACTGACGCTGCCTCGCTTCTGGTCGGTCGCTTGCTCAGTCTTGCTTGCTCAATCGCTCCAGCATCCGGTTGTACGCCGCCAAAGCCTCGTCGTCGTCATCGATGCTGCTGTCGCCCGCACGCGATTCGTAGTTCTCCCCACCAGACTCCAGATGGTCGGTGAAAGCGGCAGTCCGGGCGCCCTCCAACCACTTGCCGAAGACTGCCTCCCTACGGGGATTGGCCACGATCTTGAACATCAAGATGATTGCGAAGAGCATCATCAGGCCATCTCCGACGCCCCACATCATCGACCCGCCGTAGTACAAATCCTTCATCGCGGGAGTCGCCCAATCGGGCCGCATCGACATGTACATCGGGAAGACATTGACCGTCGATTGCATCAAGACGATGCCGACGATCGTGTCGGGCATCATGCCGATCATCATCAGACCGATCAGCCCCGGCGTCGGGAAGCGCCAGGCAATCGGCTCATCACCAACCAGCGGAGTGAAGAAGACCCACCCCGAGCCCAGATAGAGCAACTGCTCTAGGAGCATCAGTCGCTCATCCATGGCCATGGCATCCATGAACCCAGTCAGGTGGGTGCCGACAATGACGACTGTGTAGATCACGAAGGAAACGACCGGATGGAACAGCCACCCGATCGGGCTGCGTTTGCCCATCACGACATCGAAACTAGATTGACCACGCGCTGAGAGGTTGGCCCGGATCAACCGCAGCGGACTGCCCCAGACCAGGAAGACCGGGATCACCATGATCAACATCAGGTGCTCGGTCATGTGCATCCAGAACAAGGCCATCGCATAGGCATCGATGCCCGAAGACATCGTGTACACCAGCAACAGCACTCCGAGGATCCACATCGACAGTCGGAATACCGACAACGGCTCCTCGCGCCTTCGCGCACGCGCCCAGAAGATGGTGTAGACGCCGATCAGGACCAGCGCCGTGATCGTCCAGCCGAGGCGGAACTGCCAAGTGGACATGAACGACGCCCAGGACAATGGATCAAGAGCCGGACCGTGGTGCACCCGACGATTGTCCCACTCAGCAGATCACGGAGACCCCCTGGCCCTAGCCGAAACCTAGAACGGGTTCTACTCTTGCCCAATGCGGTTTACCTACGCGGAAGCGATGACCCAGGCCAACTACTACGCTCCCCTCGCCCAAGCGGCCGAGACAGCCGGATACACCTCAATGACGGTGGCCGACTCCTTGATCTATCCCAAGGAGTCAGACTCCACCTATCCCTACACCGACACCGGTGATCGGGAGTTCTTGGAGGACAAGGAGTTCATCGAGACGATGACTCTGGTCAGTTGGCTCGCGGCCAAGACCAATACCTTGCGCTTCACCCCATTCGTGCTCAAACTCCCGGTGCGACCACCAGTGCTGGTGGCCAAGCAAGCCTCTTCGGTGGCCTTCCTGTCTGACAACCGACTTGGCCTGGGGATCGGCCTGTCCCCCTGGCCCGAGGACTTCATCGCCATGGGCGTGCCGTGGGCCAAGCGAGGCAAGCGGATGGACGAGTGCATCGACATTTTCCGTGGCCTCACCAGCGGCGAGTTCTTCGAGTACGACGGTGAGTTCTTCAAGATCGCGTCGATGAAGCAGACACCGGCCCCGACCAAGAAGATCCCTCTGCTCGTCGGGGGCCACTCCGACGCGGCGTTGAAGCGCGCCGTACTCAAGGGTGACGGCTGGATGCATGCCGGTGGTGACGGTGAGGAGCTTGATCGCCTGCTGATCCGCCTCGCCGAGATCCGCAAGGCCGAGGGAGACACCCGCGAGGACTTCGAGGTGCACGCGATCTCCTATGACGCCTACACCCCCGATGGGGTCAAGGCCATGGAGGAGAAGGGCATCACCGACGCGATCGTGGGCTTCAGGATCCCCTACATCAAGGGCCATGACACCGAGCCCTTGCAGAAGAAGATCGATCACCTCAACTCCTTCGCGGACAGCGTCATCTCCAAGGTGTCTTGATGACGGCAGCCGACTCACCGTCGTCGCCAGATGCCATCACCAAGCCCTTCACAGACGCGATCACCGAGGCTGAACGACTGATCCGAGGCGCTGATTTCATCACCAGCCAAGCCGACCTCAACGAAGGGCTCGACTATCTCGCTGGCCGGATCCGCGCTTCACTGCAACTGGCCTTCGACCATGACTTGGATCGACCGATCCTGATCAACTCCACCCACCAGTTCGCCCGCCAGGGGCTCGACAACCCCGACGCGATCTACTTCCACGCCTACCTGCGCGACGATGCGTCGTACGTCGTGACCGGGCGGCGCGGCACGACTGCCGATCTGTCATTCCAAGTGATGAGCGGCAACTACTCTGCCGATGCCACTCCCGGCAGCCAAGCCGCCTTCGATGACCGCGGATTCGAAATCGACGATGACGGTCATTTCGAGATCAGCTTCGTGCCCGAGTCCGACCCCAGGGTTGGCGAGCGGAATGTCTTCGCCCTGCGACCCGGCGCGAAGAACCTAATCATCCGTGAGGTGTACGACGATTGGGCCGCCGAGGAGCGGGGTCAACTGTGGATCCAACGCATCGGCGCCGAAGGCCAGACAGCCGATCCCCCGAGCTATGACCGGCTGGCTCGCAAATACGAAGTGGCCGGCAAGCTGCTCACCGGATCGATCCAGACCTGGTTTGCCTTCCCCCACTTCTTCACCTACAAGGAGCCGGTCAACACCTTGACCGTGCCCAAGTCGACGCCCGGGGGCTTGGCCAGTCAGTTCAGCTCGATCGGCCACTATCAACTGGCCGATGACGAGGCCATGATCGTGACAGTGCCCCATTGCCAGGATGGCAACTACCAGGCCATCCAGATCGGTTCGGACTGGTATGCCTCCACTGATTACGAGACCCATCAGAGTTCACTCACCGGCGCCCAGAGCCAACTCGACCCCGACGGTCACTATCGCTATGTGATCTCAAACCGCAACCCGGGCGTGGCCAACTGGCTTGAGGTCATGGACCACCATCATGGCGTGATCATGTTGCGCTGGCAGCGTCTGACCCGCGCACTCACCGAGGCAGACGGCCCGAAGGTGGTCGTTTGCAAGCTCCAGGACCTGCCCGACCACCTGCCCCATCACACCCACAACCAAGTCACAGCCGAGCAATACGCCACTCGCATCGCTGCGCGGCAACTGGGCGTGGCCAAGAGGATGCTGTCATGACCGATCTGCTGCAAGACAAGGTGATCGTGCTCTCGGGGGTAGGCCCTGGTTTGGGTCGTTCACTTGGAGCCGAGGCTGCTGCCATGGGCGCTGATCTGGTGTTGGTCTCCCGCACCAAGGAACGTCTGGAGAAGATGGCCGATGAGGTGCGGGCCCAGGGACGTCGCGCCTTGGTCTGCCCAACCGACATCAACGACGAGCAGGCTTGCGTGGAGTTGGTCGAGGCCGCTCTGGCTGAGTTTGGCCGGGTGGACTGCCTGATCAACAATGCCTTCGCAATCCCGCCGATGGAGCCACTGACCACGATCGACGAGGCCGCGCTGCGGGCATCATTCGACACCAATGCGTTCGCCCCGTTGCGGCTCTCACGGTTGTTCAGCGATGCCTTGGCGATTTCGAAGGGGTCGATCATCATGATCAACTCCGCCGTACTGCGTCACTCCCAGCCGGAGTTCGGCGGCTACAAACTCAGCAAGGGCACCCTGGTGCACCTCGCCTCTGCGTTGGCCACAGAGTTGGGTTCGCGCGGCATCAGGGTCAACTCGGTGGCTCCGAGCTGGATCTACGAAGACGTCAACAAGGCCTATTTCGACTGGATGGCCTCCGAGCGTGGCATCACCCACGAGGAGATCTACACCGAGATCGCCGACAAGACCGATCTCAAACGCCTGGCCACCCCCGAAGAGGTCGCCCAGGCCGCACTCTTCTTGGCCTCAGACCTGGCCTCGGCCGTCAGCGGCGTGACCCTTGATGTCAGTTGTGGTGAATTCCATGGCTACTGAGCAGCGCATCCGAGACGACCTCGGCAGCTACGCAGACATCGCCGCGGCCGCCGTACGCTCCACGGGGCTCTCGGACTTCGGAGGCACCAGCCACGAAGAAGGCTTCACGATCCTTTGCGAAGACATGGCCACGAGCATGGACCTCACCCCGGTCGGCAACTACATGTACCGACAAATGATCAAGAGCGCCGTGACTGCACGACTGATCGCCGAGAGTGCCCTCAAGGAGCATCCCCAGAGTGCAGCGGTCGAGATCACCCGTCCGATCTTCGTTACCGGCCTGCCCCGCACCGGCACCACGGCCCTGCATCGACTCCTCACCGCCGACCCGGCCACCCAGGGTCTTGAGCTGTGGCTGGCCGATGTGCCCATGCCCAGGCCTCCGCGCGCAACCTGGGCGGACAACCCGATCTATTCCGGGCTCAATCAGTTGTACGCCGCACACCACGACACCGACGCCGAGCTCGCCGGTATCCACTACATGGATGCTGCTTCGGTCGAGGAATGCTGGCGACTGTTGCAGCAGCAGGGCAAGTCGCTGTCATTCACCTCATTGGCCGACCTTCCTCGCTATGCGCAATGGCTCTGGGACTCGGATTGGACCGACGCCTATCAACGCCACAAGCAATGCCTGCAATTGATCGGCCTAAATGACCAGGACAAGCGTTGGGTGCTGAAAAATCCCTCCCACCTGGCCGCACTCGACGCGATCATGGCCGTCTATCCCGACGCCCTGATCATCCAGACTCATCGCGACCCCGTGGTGGCAGTTGCCTCGGCCTGCTCACTGTCTGCGCATGCCACCAAGGGCTGGTCGTCAAACTTCGTGGGCGACACGATCGGTCGCACCCAACTCGCAATGCTCAGCGAGGAGGTCCACCGCTTCGACGCAGCCCGCAGCAAATACCCTGCCGAGCAGTTCTACGACGTCGACTACCACGATCTCGTGGCCGATCCCGTGGGCACGATAGAAGGCATCCATGGTCACTTCGGCCTCGACTTCAGCAACGCTGCGGCTGACGCCGTACGAGCAGATCATGAGGCATCACAGGCTGGACCTCGCGCACCCAAACATGCCTATGCCCTAGCCGATTATGGGCTCAACGAAGCTCAGGTCGCAGCTGCATTTGCTTGAGGATCAGGGACGATCGCTGATCTTCACGATGCCAGTCATCACCGGCACGTAGGCGAAGCCGGTTGGGCCGAGGTAGACCACCGAATGATGTTGTGAATATTGCGGGCCCACCCCCAAACGCACGCGATAGGCAATCTGTCCGCTGCTGACTTCAACCGCGGTGAGATACCACTCGTCCACTCCTGCCCAGGAGCGTGGTTTGGTCACGAAGTAGGCCAGGCCCGTGGCCAATGAGACCTTCGGGGTTGCAGATGGTGAAGACAACTCGTCGTTGGTCCATTTCACATCGCAGCGCCCATTGATCACCTCGACTCGGGCAATCCCTGGGATTGTGGTGCGGCCGAGCAGGGTGCGCCATGGTCCGGAGTAGCCTGCGTTGTTGGTCACAAGTACCCCATTGCCCACCACCGCCATCGGCGTGCTGGTGGCCCCTCGACCCGACTCGAAGACGGGTGCCGAGCAGACCTCCCTGCCATCACTGGCTCGCAAGAAGACGACGTGCAGGCGATCACTCTCGTGGTCGGCGAAGCCGATCTCCCCAGTAGGCAGCACCACAAGAGCGCTTGGGGCGGCAGCCGAGACTCCGCCAACTCGCTCCGCTGCACCCTTGGGCAATAGATGTCGCCAACCGATCTCGATCGCCCTGTTGCCCGTGAACTTGGTCGCCTTGAGTTGATAGATGTAATGCGTGGTCGCCGTATAGACAGCGCCACTTGCGTCGGCCGTCAACTCCGCCAAGGAGGCCCCTGCCAATTGTCGCGATGACACCCGCCCGGTCTCTTGATCCACGGAGCCCACCTTGCCCTTGTGGGTCAAGAACCAGATCCGCCCCGACCAATCGGGCATGACCGAGATCAGGCAATCCTGCCCTTCGATCTGCTTGCTCAGATCGAAGGTCCGGTCGTTCTTGAACCCACCCGAGATGGTCAACCGGGTCAGTTTGCGATCGGCCGTCGCAAGCACGACCCGATCTTTGTTGTCGAGATGGAAGTTGGTGCCGGTGCACACATTGGTGAATGGATTGACCCCGCCACTAGGGCGCGAGGGCAATCTCCATTTGTCCTTGACCCGCAGTGACTTGGGATCGAGCGCCACTAGGTCTGCACCGGTCGGTGAGACGCAGGTGGCAATCAATCGTCCATCCGTGGCAAAGGAGATCCGGCCGCATTGGCGAGCGCCATGAGTGGTGGAGTCGACCACGGGCTGATTACCCAAAGGCCCGCGCCAGGGCACGGTGTTCGTCGCCCCGGCGTCTGAGTTGGCCGGTGTCCGACCGCGATCTGCGAGATGGGGATTTGCGCCAACTTCGACCTTGATCGGCTTGACTTGGGCGGGTCTGCCGACATAGTCAGCACCCACCAAAACCCCAGGGCCCGAGATGATCGGGAATCTCCCACTCGGCGCAACCAGCATCGCCGCACCACAAACGGCCAGCACCAAGCCAGCCACGAGCACTAGCCGACCCTTGAAACGGGGCGCCAAGAATCTCCTGGCCCGTTCGCTGAACAACGAGGCGAGGGCCAGCACAAGCACCCATGGCCCAAACAACCAGAAGGCGACCACAACGCCTACGCCAACAGCCCAACGGGCTTTCGATGAGCCGGTGGCGTAGCTGGCCATCGCCAAATGCTAGGCGATCTTGGTGGCTGATCAGGCGTCTGCGGAGCGATTCGCCTTGAGGGCTTTGACACCCCAGGTGCCCAAGACGCCAGCAATGATCACATTCACGATGATCAAAACTGCATGCGCCACGAAGTACGACGTTGGGCGGGTCTCTTCAGTGTCGATCAGGGCCTTGGTGAATCGCGCATAGGTGAGCACATTCCAAATGGCGATCGCGATCAGGGTCAGCGCATGCTTCTTCTCGAACTTCACCTCACAAAGCCTACGGCGCCCAGACACACCGACTCGCCCCACCCACGGGCAACTCCCTCTCGGGAGCGTTAGCGTGGCGCCATGAGCAAATCTGTCTTGGTCACTGGCGCAGCCACTGGCATTGGTCGCGCAATCGCCTTGAAGTTCGCGAGCAACGGTTATCGAGTCGGGGCCTTCGACGTTGATGACGCCGGTCTGGCCACCTTGATTGACGAAGCTCATGACGCGGCAGACATCGTGACTGGCCACATGGATGTCCGCTCGGCAACCGATTGGCAACAGGCATTGGACTCCTTCGTCGGTGACGGTGGGCTCGACATCTTGGTCAACAACGCCGGCATCTTGCAAAGCGGACAGTTTGCGCAGATCCCCCTGGCCGACCAGACCCGCACGGTGGAGGTGAATGTGATCGGCGTGATCACTGGCTGCCACACCGCCCATCCCTATCTCAAGCAAGCCGGTGGTCAGGTGATCAACCTGTGCTCGGCATCGGCTGTTTACGGGCAGTCCGAGCTGGCGACCTATTCGGCGACGAAATTCGCCGTACGAGGTCTGAGTGAAGCCCTGGATCTCGAATGGGCTCCCGACGGCATCCGAGTGAGCGCTCTTTGGCCGCTGTTCGTCAAGACCCACATGACCGACGACATGGACATCGGCACCACGCGCGCCCTTGGCATCCGGTTGACTGCCGATGATGTCGCTCAGGCTGCCTGGGATGTCGCACACTCGACCCGACAGTTGTCTCCACATCACGGTGTCGGGATCCAGTCGCAAGTCTCGATGGCGGCAGCCAACTTGGCGCCCGCTTCGCTCACGAGATTGATCAACAAATACCTGGCGAGCCGTTAGGTCTGCGGCGTTCGCTTGGATCCACGCAGCCACTCGACCGTGTCCACAATGATGGCTCCCACCGCACAACCCAGTGTGTTTGCCACGACATCTGCAAACTCCGCCGAGCGATCAATCAGGAAGAGCCCCTGATAGATCTCCACGCCTGCAGACGCAAGCAGTGCAATCACGGTGACATCGCGCCAGTTGAGCCGAGTCGCGACCATCGGCACCAACAGGCCAACAGGCACGAACATCAACGAGTTCAGGGCAAACTCCACCCGTTTGCCACCAAACCAGTCCTGGGCCCCCAGCCATGATGCCAGGGCCTCCTGAGCCCGGTCGACGACATCAGCCGGCAGTGCTGGTGAGGGGTTCAGCAAGATGATGCCAAGGGTGATCGAGTAGCCCACGAGCAAGACCGCCGCGATGACTTGGCCACTCGATCGACGATGTTGGCTCATCACCGACTCGTGAGGGCACTAGTGCGGAAACAGGTTGACGCCTTGGCCAAGTCGTCTCGACAGCTCATCAGGAGATCTGGGCCGGGCACTTCATCAATGAGCAACTCATAGCTGGCATCCAGAACGGACAAGACCACTCGGCCCGGATCATGGGCCACCACCTTCACCCCACCGACTCGATCGAAACCCAAATGACGGCGCAGTTCGATCTCGGCGTACTGCACCTCTGCGGACAGCCCACCGCGACCACGCAAGTGGTCGAGCAAGAGTCGCCCCTCATCGAGTGCCTCTATCGTCGCAACCGCCGAGTCGAGGTCCAGGTTGCCGTAGAACCACCCCTGCGGCAACGCCACCACATTGCCAGCGAATCGATGACCGCCAAGGTGAGACACCTCCCAAGTGCGCGTGGGCCAGCGTTGGGCCAGCGCCTTGTAGATCGGCCTGCCGATCTCGGCGCAACACCGATCTCGTTTGCTGTGTGTGCACACGAGCAGCAGCGACTCGGCTGATGGCCAAGGCGATGGTGCGCCCGCAACTAGTGCCGCCAGGTCAAGATCCAGCAAAGCCTCGTCACTGGCATGTTCCAAGCCGGAGACCACACCCTGCTGGAGTTGTACGACGTACGCCGCCCTGGCCGCAGGGTGCTTGGCGCGTCCGCGCAGAAGGAAGGTCTCGACCCCGGGCACGGACAGGTGATTCTTGATCTCATCGGGCAAACGACTCAACCCGACCGCCTCACGTGGCCATGATCCTTCTTGTTGCACCAACACGAAGACTGCTCCCTCACGCGCAGTGCCAGCCAACTGCGCGCCTTGCGCGCGGGCAAGCAGGGAGCAGCGCGCTTCATGAGGATCCACGCCTGCGACCCTAGAGCACCTTGGACAAGAACTTCTGAGTGCGCTCGTGCTGAGGATTGGTCAAGACCTCGGTGGGATCGCCCTCTTCGACGATCACTCCGCCGTCCATGAAGACGAGTCGATCACCCACCTCACGAGCAAAGCCCATCTCATGAGTCACGACCATCATGGTCATGCCTTCAGCGGCGAGATTGCGCATCACGTCGAGCACATCGCCCACCAACTCCGGGTCAAGTGCTGAGGTGGGCTCATCGAAGAGCATCATGTCTGGGTCCATCGACAAGGCCCTGGCGATCGCGACACGCTGTTGCTGGCCACCTGACAGATGAGCCGGATAGGCATCGGCCTTCTCCGCGAGACCGACCTTCTCCAGATTGGCCATCGCGATCTTCTTGGCCTCGGATCGCGAGCGCTTCTTCACCCGTTGCTGAGCGATGGTCAAGTTGCGCATAACAGTCATGTGCGGGAAGAGGTTGAACTGTTGGAAGACCATCCCGATCCGAGACCTGACTTGGTCGAGGTCAGTCTCCTCGTCGCAGATGTCGACCCCTTCCACCAATACGGTGCCAGATGTCGGCTCTTCTAGGCGGTTCACGCAGCGCAACAAGGTTGACTTGCCCGAGCCGGAAGGACCAATCACGCAGACGACTTGGCCCTCATTGACATAGAAGTCGACCCCACGCAAGACGTCATTGTCGCCGAAAGACTTGCAGAGGCCACGAACTTCAATCGCGCGTCTTGACTTGCCCTCGGGCGTCGGCTGGTTTGCGGTCATTGTCTGGGTCATCGAGACTTTCCTTGCCTGCGCTCCAGCCAGGCCACGAGTTGGGTCAGTGGCAGCGTAATCACCAAATACATGACTGCCGCCATCAGCAACGGGGTGCCGCTAGCGGTCTCAACCAAGCCATCGCGGGCCACGGCGAGGAGTTCGCGTGAGCCGGCCGCTGCACCCACAGCGGTGATCAGTGAGGTGTCCTTGAGCAACAAGACGAACTCATTGGTCAGCGGCGGGATCACAACCCGGATCGCCTGGGGGATGGTGACCGAAAACATCGTGCGAGCTGGGCTCATCCCCAGCGATCGAGCTGCTTCTTCTTGGCCCTTGGGCACGGCTTGGATACCAGCTCGCAGAGTCTCCGCCATATAGGCCGCAGACACGACCACCAACGCAGCCACGGCGCCGCCCGCTGCACCGGCCGGGAAGCGGTAGTTGAAGGCAATCGGCACGACCAGCACGAAGCCGATGATCACCAGGAGCGCCGGCAACCCACGAAAGAACTCGATATAGGTGGTGGCCAGCCACCGATATGGGCCGACTGGCGACAACTTCATCAACGCCAACACCAACGCCAAGATGAGTCCACCGACAAAGGACACGACGGTATAGATAACGGTGTTCTTGGCGCCGACGGTAACGATCTCCGGCCACATCGCCTTGAAGGCTTCAGGGTCAAGGAAGTTCTGCCGGATCGCAGACCAATCAGCAACAAACCCCAGTGCCACGACGACGGCGAGGAGAGCGGCGTAAAGAAGCCACTGGTTGAGCTTCTTCTTCGTACGTCGCTTCACAAGCATCCGCCTCGCAACACTGGGGTCTTTGCCAACATCAAGAAGAGATGTTGGATTCGCTGATCAGATCGATGAGCACTCTGCCTAGTTTGTGGCGAAGTACTTGTCGTAGGAGGTCTGGTACGAGCCGTCGCTGCGCATCTTCAGCAAGATGGCATTGACTTCCTTGACCAGTTCCTTGTTGTCCTTCTTCATAGCGAGGCCGTAGTTCTCGCCGGTGTCGAAGGTCTCCACGATCACGAACTTGCCGTCCTTGGTGTGGGTGAGGTTGACCGGGAGGTCTTGGAGCAGAGCATCGACACTGCCGCCCTGGATTGCTTGCCACATCTCGCCGTCACTGGGGAAGTCGATGATGGTGGCTCCCTTGGCATTTTCGGTGGCGTAATCCTTGCCTGTGGTGCCCTTCTGGACGCCGACCTTCTTGCCCTTCAAGTCATTGATCGACTTGATCGGTGACCCCTTGGGCACCAAGAGCGACTGCTTCGATGCGTAGTAAGGCTCGGAGAAGGTGAGCTTCTTGGCGCGCTCGGGGGTGATGGTCATCGCGCTGGCGACGATGTCGCAGTCACCGGAGTTGAGGGCCAGGCCACTTTGCAGTGCATCGAAGGATGAGTCCTTGACCTTCAACTTCACATCGAGATCGTCAGCAATGCGCTGCACGATGTCGATGTCGAATCCCTTGAAGCCACTCGAAGCCGACTTGTCGAACTCCTCGAAGGGGGCATAGGGAACATCGGAGCACACCGTCAGGGTGCCGCTTTCGATCAGTTTGCCTCCGCCTTTGGTCTCACCACCAGATGAGCCACAAGCAGACAGCGTGAGCAAGAGTGCCGCCAGCAGTGCCAGCGGGGTGAGGATTCTTTTGGTCATGGCCCGCACACTAGTCCTCCCGTGAGCTGATTGGGGCCTTGTAGGGTCGCGATTTAGTTACATTTCTGTGCCCTCGTGCTCTCAGCGGCCACCCAAGTCCCCTCAATTCCGGGCATCATGTGCTCTCGTGGACTTCCAAGAAGTGGTCACCAAACGCAGGATGACTCGCAACTACTTGACCGAGCCGGTCCCTGAGGAGATCGTGACCCGGGCGCTGCGCAATGCCACCCGGGCGCCAAGTGCGGGGTTTTCGCAGGGCTGGGATTTCTTGGTGCTTGACCAACCCGAGAGCGTAGGTCTGTTCTGGGAGAGCACTTCAACCGACACCACCAATCCCGATCGGTGGCTGAGCGGCATGATGCGGGCTCCGGTCGTGATCGTGCCTTGCTCCAACAAGGCGGCCTACCTGGAGAGATACTCCCTCGCCGACAAGGGGTGGACCGATCGCAGCGAAGACAGGTGGCCAATGCCCTATTGGCACATGGACACCGCCATGGCAGCCCTACTGATCTTGCAAACAGCTACTGCGCATGGGTTGGGGAGTTGCTTCTTCGGCATCCCGCCCGATCGCTACCTCGACGTGCGCCGAGCATTCGGGATCCCAGATGAGCGTGCCCCCATCGGCGCGATCACCATCGGCTATCCAGCGCCGGCCAAGAGCGCGAGTGGCTCCCCGAGTCGGCGGGCCAAACGGGCGCTGGCTGACGTCGTACGCCGCAATCACTGGGATTGACGGCGACTCCCAGGCCGACGCAGGTCTGGGTGTGGCGACCGGCGGAAGGGGGAGAGTCCGGCCGCCACACGTGCTCATTGTGTCTCTTCGCGATGCTCCGCGCTAGCAATGTGCCCCACCAGCCAGACCACGAGCAGGGCCAGCAGCAGGCCCGCAATGTCGGCGGCAAAATCTGCCAAGCTTCCATAACGACCGATCGGCAGCCACGCCTGCAAGATCTCCGAAACCCCCGCGTAGACGATCAAGGCCCGAAAGGTCGTGACCGTCGAGGCCAGCCGCGCGACCCAAGCCGTCAATCCCAGTGCAAAGAAGAGCAGCGAATGCACCACCTTGTCGTTGAGTGGGAAGCCTGAGGGCACATCCGACGCAGGCGAGAAGAGCATGACCATGCTCATCACGAGCACCACGCAGAAGACGCCGCGGATAATCCACAAACCCGTGCGTGAGTCGCAGTACGCTCTGGCTCGTGAAAGATCCACGGAGTCGATTCTCAACCAAGAGACATCTGGCCTTGTTGACTGGGTACGCCGCACTCAGCGTCGCCGACACCTGGTTGGCCACGACTCGCGAAGACAGCCGGGCCCGCTGGATCACCAAACCCCTGCTGATGCCCACCCTGGCCGCTGCGATGACCCAACGGCCCGGTAATGAACTCTCCGGGGCCACAGCCGTTGGACTGGTTGGCTCCTGGGTCGGTGACGTCGCACTCCTGGGCAGCAGCAACAAGTCATTCCTGCGCGGGATGGCTGGATTCGCCGCGGCACAATCCGTCTACATCGGAGCCGTGATCCCCATGCTCGATCGCTCGACACCGCTGACCAAAAACCCCACGGCCAAGGCGATTGCAATCACGTCTGTGGCGGCAACCCCTGCTGTAGCGATTGCCGCTGGACGTCAGGACTCAACCCTCGGCACCGCCGTCGCCGCCTATGGCGCCTTGCTGACAGCACATGCTGCTGGATCAGCTCATCTCGATCCAATCAAAATTCCGGCTCGCAGGAGGAGAGCCCGGCTCTTGGGTGCACTGCTCTTCTTGCTGAGCGATGCACTGATCGGCGTCCGCAAATTTGTATTGCCCAGCCATCCCAAGGCACTGGAGGGGGCGGTGATGGCCACCTACACAGCAGCTCAACTATTGATTGTTGAGTCCGCTCGGGGGGCGGCCGAGCAGCAGGGCTAGACGAGAGAGGGGATTTGTGGCAAACCCATTGAGCCTTGTCCGACTCGGGCATAACATCGATCTATGCAGCCTTGGCCGATCAGGCGCCTGATCTCGATCATGCTTACTGCGCTACTCAGCGCAGGGTTGGGCGTGGCTGCGCCCATGACCAGCGCCTCGGCCAGCGCCACCCCCAAGTTCAACTCTGCCAAGTTCAACTCTGCTTCAAGCTCTGCTGTCAACAAAGCCGCATTCGTCAACTGCCGAGTGCGCCAGACCCCCTTCTGGCCAACTCAGATGGACATCTGGGGTGTGGGCGCCAATATCGGGGTGATCGCTCGCCCGCGCCATCGGCGTACGCGCGTGCCCGGCACCCCGCCGGTGTCGACCTACGGCAAGTCGGTGATGGCTTGGTCTCCCTCAGATGCAGCCCCGGGAAGCTATTGGGGCAATGTCTTGATGAACGCCCACACCTGGCCTGACGGCAGCGCCTTGGGCAACCGGATGCTCGCCAACCTGCAAGTTGGCAGCCTGATCGTCGTGTCCGGCCCGCGGCACCACCTGTGCTATCGCGTGACCAAGCGCGTGGTCTACAAACCCCGCGGCAAGAAGATGATGAGGCAGTACTACTCCTGGAAGTCGCGTTCGCAACTCGCCATCGTGGTCTGCTCGGGCAAGCGGCTGGGCCCGGGCAAATGGACCCGTCGCACAGTCTGGTACGCGTCCCCTTCATGGGGCTGAGCTTCGCTAGGCTGACCGCTCCATAGTCAGAGGAGAGCGGTTGAGCCAGCCAAGCAGCGCGGCCATCCATCCGACAAATACCCGACGCTGGACCATCCTGGGTGTCAGCACCTGGGCCCAAGCCAGTTCATCAGTGGCGATCAACGGGCCGGCCTTCTTGATCCCCGCGATGAAACGCGATCTGGGGCTGAGCCTCACCGAAGCTGCTTCCATGGCAGCCCTGGCCATTGCCGGGGTACTGGTCATGTTGATTCCATGGGGTCTACTCGTAGACCTGTGGGGCGAGCGCCGGGTGCTCTTGATCGGCGTATTCGGCACCGCTGCGGCCAGCACCGCAGCCTCATTCGCTGACTCGCCCACCGCACTGGGAGTGTCCCTGTTTGCCATGGGCGCCTTCGGCGCCAGCACGAGCGCGGCCAGTGGGCGGGTGGTGATCGGCTGGTTCCCCGCACACCGAAGGGGGCTTGCCATGGGGATCAGGCAGATGGCCCAGCCCTTGGGCGTGGCGGTGGGCGCGATCACCATGGCAAGCATTGCCCACCGGTGGGGACTGGGCACAGCCCTGTGGGTGCCGGCCGCAGCCTCCCTGACCGCGCTCGTCACCGTCTTTGCCGTGGTCATCGACCCTCCGAGAGCCGAACGCACCGTCACCGTCTCTGCAAATCCGTATCGGGAGTCAAAATTCCTGGCCCGAGTCCACTCAGCCTCCGCACTCTTGGTGATCCCACAATTCGTGGTGTGGACCTTCGCCCTGACTTGGTTGATCGATCACCGCGGCTGGCACACTGATCTGGCCGGCATCGCAGTCGCCGCAATGCATCTGTTCGGGGCCCTGGGCCGGATCGGTGCCGGCCACCTCTCAGACGTGGTGGGCTCAAGGGTCAGGCCCATGAGATGGGTGGCCATTGCCGCCGCGATCACCTTGGGGCTGTTGGCGGCCTTCGATCAGACTCCTGCAGCAGTGCTGCTGATGGTATTCGCCTCCGCCATCACCGTGGCCGACAACGGTCTGGCCTTCACCAGCGTCGCCGAACGCGCTGGTGACTACTGGGCTGGACGGGCCCTCGGAGTGCAAAACACCGGCCAGTACGCCGTCGCTGCCGCCTCCGCGCCAGTGGCAGGCTTGATGATCACCCACTTTGGATATGCCGCGACCTTCGCCGCCATCGCACTGGCGCCGGTGTTCGCCGTACCCATAGTGCCCAGTCGTGACGAAGATCGCGCAGCACCCTGATCTACGCGCGGGTAGGGTGAGCAGTTGCGGACTGGTGCAGGCATCTGTCCGCTTGGGCCATTAGGCTCAGCGCAGGTACGCATCCCGATGATTCCGGAGTAAGCAATGCAGCTCTTCACCCAGATCGTGTCGCTGGCGATCACCGTTGTCGCCGTAGCCTTCACCGCACGGGCGGTCACGCACATCCTCAGGGTGCTGCGCGCAGGTCAGCCAGCCTCGCGCACCGACAGCCCTGCAGCCCGCACGATCAACATGCTCAAGGAGACCTTGGGCCACACCCGCATGCTGCAGTGGCACTGGATCGGCGTCATGCACTGGTTCATCTTTGCCGCCTTCTTGGTGTTGTCATCGGCCGTGATGTCGGCGTACTTCGAGCTCTTCGACCCCAAGTTTGAAATCCCGATCCTGGGCCACTCCATCGTCTACCAATGGGTGTGCGAATTCCTTGGGCTCTTCGGCACCATCGGCATCATCGTCTTGATCATCTACCGCCAAGTGAAGAATCCTTCCCGCTTGGGTCGACGCAGCCGCTTCTTCGGATCCAGTGCTTGGCAGGCCTATTTCGTGGAGTTCATGGTGCTCCTGGAGAGCGCCGCGATCTTGTTCGTGCGCGGCGCAGAATTCAAGCTCCTCGACGGCAACCCTTGGCATTTCCCGCTCAGCCAGTTTGTGGGCAAGTGGTTCTATCCCGACGACCCCGAAGCCCTGAAGAACATCATCTTCTTCGTTGCCATGATCAAGATCGTCTCAGCGATGGCTTGGCTGATCGTGATCTCCAGCAACCTCACCATGGGGGTTGCCTGGCATCGCTTCACCGCGTGGTTCAACATCTGGTTCAAGCGCGAGTCGAGTGGCCGCACCGCACTTGGTGCGCTGAGCCCGATGATGTCGGATGGCAAGCCGGTCAACTTCGAAGACCTCGAAGACATGGACGAAGAGACCACGCTGGGCGTGGGCAAGATCGAGGACTTCACCTGGAAGGACCGCCTCGACTTCACCACCTGCACCGAGTGTGGCCGCTGCCAGTCGCAGTGCCCTGCTTGGAACACCGAAAAGCCCCTGTCACCCAAGTTGCTCACTCTGCGTCTGCGCGACCACGCCTACGCCAAGGCTCCCTATTCACTGGCAAAGACCGACGAGGCCCGCGCCGCGCTGCCATCCGCCGTACTCACCGAGGCCGAACGCCCCTTGGTCGGTGCCACCGAGGGTGACTGGGCCTGGGATCCCACCGGCGGCGCGGTCATCGATGACGACGTCTTGTGGTCGTGTACGTCGTGTGGCGCCTGCGTGCAGCAGTGCCCCGTCGACATCGAACATGTCGACCACATCGTCGACATGCGGCGCTATCAAGTGCTGGTCGAGTCGAACTTCCCCGCCGAGCTCAACGGACTCTTCAAGGGGCTTGAAAACAAGGGCAATCCTTGGAACATGAACCCCAACTCCCGGATGGAGTGGGCTGCCGGACTCGACTTCGATGTCAAGGTCGTCGGCGAAGACGTTGAGTCGCTCGACGAGGTCGAGTGGCTCTTTTGGGTCGGCTGCGCCGGCGCCTACGAAGACCGCGCCAAGAAGACCACCCGCGCAGTCGCAGAGCTACTCAACATGGCTGGCGTCGAGTTCGCCGTGCTCGGCAATGGCGAGACCTGCACGGGCGACCCCGCCCGCCGCGCCGGCAACGAATTCGTCTTCCAGGGTCTTGCGACCCAAAACGTCGAGGTCTTCAAGGAGACCAAGGTCAAGAAGGTCGTCTCGACCTGCGCCCACTGCTTCAACACCTTGAAGAACGAATACAAGGACTTCGGTATCGAGCTCGAAGTCACCCACCACACGCAACTCCTCAACCGTTTGGTGCGCGAAAAGAAGCTCACCCCAGTCGCCGCTCAGGGTGGCAGCCGTTCGATCACGTACCACGACCCTTGCTATCTGGGGCGGCACAACCAGGTCTACTCGCCTCCCCGCGAGTTGCTCACTGTCATCCCCGGGGCCGAGCTCAAGGAAATGCCGCGCAACTCCGAGCGTTCCTTCTGCTGTGGCGCTGGTGGCGCCCGGATGTGGATGGAAGAGACCATCGGCGAGCGGATCAACGTCAACCGCACCCAAGAGGCTGTTGCCACGGGCGCTGATCAGATTGCAGTGGGTTGCCCCTTCTGTCGCGTGATGTTGTCCGATGGCCTCACTGCCATCCAGGCCAAGGGAGAAGCGCGCGAAGAGGTCGAGGTGCTCGACGTGGCTCAACTCCTGCTGGCCTCCGTGAAGGGCGAGGCACCGAAGAAGAAGGAACCCTCATCCAGCACGACCACAGCAGCGCCCAGCCCGGCCACAAGCACCCCGCCAGCCGCTAGCGATCCAGCACCACCGGAGCCTGCGCCAACGCCCCCGGCCCAGACGGGTGGCTCACTGTTCGACACGGCCGGTGAGGCTCCGGCTACTTCCAGCGGCTCGCTCTTCGACACTGCAACTGAAGCTCCGACCACTTCTGGCGGCTCACTCTTCGACACACCCGAAGAGAAGCCAGCGACCTCCGGCGGCTCATTGTTCGACACGGTTGATGAGAGCTCAGCAACATCTGGTGGCTCACTGTTCGACACGCCTGATGAGACACCTGCTGCCCCAGAAGCCAAAGAGCCTGCAGCACCGGAGTCAGATCTCGGGTCTGGTGGATCACTCTTCGACCTCGGTGGACAGGAAGCCTCTGCACCCAGCCCAGCGGCGAGCGAGTCCGCCGTAGAGGCAACGCAGGATCCGGCTCCCGCTCAGGCCACCGACAAGACCGAAGCCTCAAGTGAGGCCACCTTCGGTGGGGGCTCACTCTTCGACATTGTCGAGCAGGAGTCTCCTGCACAGACTGCGCCCCCTGCACAGGCTGATACTCCGGCCGATGAGTCCGACGAAGCCGCGCAGAAGAAGGCAGCCGAAAAGCCCGCAAGCAGCGGCGAGAGCCATAGCCCGAAGACCGACACAGACATCTCTGGCTCGGGCTCGTTGTTTGACTTGTAGACCTGCTCAAGTCACGAGGCTGCATTTGCTTGCCATGCTGAACTTCCACTCTTAGGAGGTGTCAACCAAACGGCGGCAAGGCCAAATAGGGTCGACGATCCTGATCAGCGAATGAGACCGGGTGCTGACTTGACTACCGTTGGGTTGAGCGTCCAATTTCAAAATAGATAGGCGTCGCATTTACTAATAGGCACGCGTCTATTTGATGGGTTCTGGGCATGACCTACCGCCGCCGAATCGTTGATGAGGCTCTTGACGAGCTCTTTCCTCATCTTGCGGCCATCTCGCTCGAAAGCGCGAAGGGTGTCGGCAAGACAGCCACGGCGACCGAGCGCGTCAAGACGGTCATCGCCCTAGACAATCCGGCGCAGCATGAGATCGTGTCTGCAGATCTGAGCTACATCACCCAGGTTCCGACCCCGGTGCTGATCGACGAATGGCAACCCCTCGAACGAGTGTGGGATCGAGTACGGCGTGCCGTCGACGCCGACAACACCGGCAGTCAGTTCCTTCTTGCCGGATCTGCTGAGGCATCGCCGAGCGCACGCATCCATTCGGGTGCTGGTCGGATCGTACGCTTGACGATGCGCCCCCTGTCTCTGACCGAGCGAGGCCTCCTCATGCCGACCGTCTCCTTGGCAGAGCTCCTGACCGGCAGTCGACCTACGATTGGTGGCCAGTCAGGGGTCGACCTCTCGACGTACTCCGACGAGATCCTCAGTTCGGGCTTCCCGGGACTGCGGGAACTCCCGGACCGACCACGCAAAGAACAGCTCGACGGTTATCTCAGGCGCATCGTGGAGAGGGACTTCAGCGAAAATGGCGTCGCCACCCGGAGGCCACCTACGCACCAAGGAGACCGATAACGAAATCGACCTCATCGTCGAAGGGGAGGATCGCAACGTGGTCGCCATCGAAGTCTGGCTGAGATCAGTAAGTCGAGGTCCTTGTTCGGCCTCCAAAAGATCCGGCAGTTCGGCTGCGATGAAGCTGCGCGCAGTCCGATTGAGCTGGTCAGATCTGGGTGCGGTGGAAGTTGGCGAAGGACTTCGACGGCGTAGGGCCGCGCTGTCCCTGGTAGCGCGATCCGTATTTGGCTGATCCGTAGGGATGAATCGCGGGGCTCGAGAGCCGGAAGAAGCACAACTGGCCGATCTTCATGCCCGGATAGAGCTTGATCGGGAGTGTGGCCACATTGGCCAACTCCAAGGTCACGTGGCCGCTGAAGCCTGGGTCAACAAAGCCTGCTGTTGCATGGGTCAGCAGACCTAAGCGACCCAATGATGACTTGCCTTCAACTCGGGCGGCCAAGTCATCTGGCAGAGTCACCACCTCAAAGGTGGATCCGAGCACGAACTCACCCGGATGCAGGATGAAGGCATCATCACCCTCTGGCTCCACCACCCGGGTCAGGTCTGATTGGTCGGCCGCAGGGTCGATGTGCGGATATTTGTGATTCTCGAAGACCCGGAAGAAGCGATCCAGCCTGAAGTCGATGCTCGAGGGCTGGATCATGGATTCGTCATAGGGCTCAACCTGGATCCGTTGTTGTTCGATCTCGGCCAAGATGTCGCGGTCTGAGAGCAGCACGGGTCAAAGTTACTCGATCGCTCGCACCTGGGTGCCTGCCTGGCCACTGACAATCTCGGCAATCTGCGTCAAAGATCCGATCGCAGCCCTATTGCCGGTGTGTTCCACGAAGCGGGCCGCTGCCTCCACCTTGGGACCCATCGACCCCTCCGGCAGTTGCAAGAGACGCAGCTCGGCGGGGGTGGTCTGACTGATCCGGCGTTGCTCGGGCTCACCGAAATCCAGATAGACACCGTCCACGTCGGTCGCGATCACCAGCAGATCCGCGCCCAATTCCTCTGCCAACAAGGCGCTGGCCAAGTCTTTGTCGATCACCGCCTCAACTCCGCTGAGCACCTTCCGGTCGACATCGAAGGCCGTCGGCACTCCACCGCCACCCGCACAGATCACGATCGTCCCTGCCTCCAGGAGCAGACGAATGGGGCGGATCTCGAAGATCTGTTTGGGCTCTGGGCTGGCCACCACCCGTCTGAAACCGCCTGGCTCTGGGGCGATCGACCAACCATGTTCATTAGCCAACTGTCTAGCGGTCGCTTCGTCGTACATCGGGCCAATGGGCTTGGTCGGGTGCGCAAAGGCTGGGTCGGCCAAGTCGACCTCAACTTGGGTCAGCAGCGTGGCAAGGAGCTGATCGGAAGGCAAGACATTGCCCAACTCCTGCTCGATCATGTAGCCGATCATGGCCTCGGTCTGGGCGCCAAGCACGTCGAGAGGATAGGCCGGCACTTCGGTGTACGCCGCAGCTTGCAGCGCCAGCAACCCGACTTGTGGCCCGTTTCCATGGGCAACGACAAGCTCATTTCCCGGCGCCACGAGGGCGATGGCTTGGGCAGCACGACGAATATTGGCGCGCTGGTTTGCAGCAGTCATGGGCTGCCCGCGCTCAAGGAGGGCATTGCCGCCGAGGGCCACCACAATGCGCATCTATGCAGGGTAGCTTCGACTGAGAGTCGGCCGGGGCCAAATGGAGCGGATGACGAGATTCGAACTCGCGACATCGACCTTGGGAAGGTCGCGCTCTACCAACTGAGCTACATCCGCGTGGTGCGTAGTGATGCTATCTGATCACTCGCAACACATTCAGTCGCCCTTGCGAGCCGTGGCCATAGCGCGGTCTGGCTCCCAGTAGGCCTTCATCGACTTGATCTGGGTGCCGTCATCGGTGATCTCATAGACGGCCACGAGCTCAGTGTCGATGGTGGTGCCATCTTCAAGAGTGGTGGTGAAGGTGGCCACGTTGGCGCAGTTGTTGCCATTGGCGAAGGAGTCGTTGACCGTGAAGTGGAACTTCTTGACCATGGCAATCGCGGTGTCCCAGAAGTTCGCGATGCCTTCCTTGCCGTGATGGCCTTTGCCTTCGGGATCGAAGAAGGATGGGCCGACTGGATCCATGACCACGGCATCATCGGTGAAGAGCTTCAACCACTCTTCTTTGTTGCCGGTCGCGACCAGGCCATATGACTTCTTGGCCAAGGCTCGACCGGGGTGATCATCTTCGATGGCATTCCAGGTGACGAACTGCGAGCTCATGGTGAGCACTCTAGTCAGATGTGGCACGCGTCATGACTTCAGCTCTTGCGAAAGGCACCGTGCCGAACAATAATGAGTTATGTTACTGATGAGTAGCCATTTGGCTGCCCCAACCGGACCAAGAAAAGGGTGGGTCTGTTGAGCCACTACAAGAGCAACCTGCGTGACATCGAATTCAACCTCTTTGAGTTGTTCAAGATCGATGAGTCTTTAGGGCAAGGCCCCTTCGAAAACATTGACACCGAGACCGCTCGTTCGATCCTCGTCGAGGTTGAGCGCTTGGCCACCGAAGACCTGGCTGAATCCTTCGTAGACAGCGACCGCAACCCACCGGTCTACGACCCCAAGACCTATACAGCACCACTCCCCGAGTCGTTCAAGAAGAGCCTCAAGGCTTGGGACGACGCGGAGTTCTGGAGGCTAGTCCTACCTGAAGGGCTGGGCGGCACCTTGGCGCCTCCCTCATTCACTTGGGCCATGGGCGAGATGGTGATGGGCGCCAATCCCTCGATCTACATGTATGGCGTAGCTCCTGTCTTCGCCAGCGTGATGTGGGCCAATGGCACCGAGCGCGACAAGCGTTGGGCCAAGTTCATCGTTGACAAGCAGTGGGGCGCCACGATGGTGCTCACCGAGCCCGACGCTGGCTCTGATGTCGGTGCGGGTCGCACGAAGGCCACCCCCAACGACGACGGCTCGTGGAATATCGAGGGCGTCAAGCGCTTCATCACCGTCGCCGAACACGATGCCTATGAAAATATCGTGCATCTCGTGCTTGCCCGACCGCACGGAGTAGAGGGCATCGGTGGCCCGGGCACCAAGGGCCTGAGCCTCTTCCTGGTGCCGAAAAACCACTTCGACTCTGAGACCGGTGAGCTCACCGGGGAGCGCAACGGCGTCTATACCACCAACCTCGAACACAAGATGGGCATCAAGGTGTCCAACACCTGCGAACTCACCTTCGGAGACCCCGCTGTGGGTGGTGGCGAGCCGGCCAAGGGCTGGCTGCTCGGCGAAGTACACAACGGCATCGCCCAGATGTTCAACGTGATCGAAAATGCCCGGATGATGGTCGGCACGAAGGCGATCGCCACGCTGTCGACCGGCTATCTCAATGCGCTCGACTACGCCAAGACCCGGGTGCAGGGCTCCGACCTGACCCAGGCTGCCAACAAGACCGCCCCTCGCGTCACGATCACGCATCACCCCGACGTACGCCGCTCCTTGATGACGCAGAAGTCATTCGCTGAGGCGATGCGCTCCTTGGTCATCTACACCGCGACTTGGCAAGACCGGGTCCGCGAGGCAGAGCACAAAGGCGAGAGCGACGATTTGGCCATGCGGATCAATGACCTGCTCCTGCCGATCGTGAAGGGTTATGGCTCCGAGCGCTCGTGGGTGCTGTTGGGCACCGAGTCGTTGCAAACCTTCGGCGGCTCGGGCTTCTTGCAGGACTACCCGATCGAGCAATATGTGCGCGACGCCAAGATCGACACGCTCTATGAAGGCACCACTGCGATCCAGGGTCAAGACCTCTTCTTCCGGAAGATCGTCAAGGATCAGGCTCAAGCCTTGGGTCATGTCAACGGCGAGATCGAAGCCTTCTTGAAGAACGAAGACGGTGACGGACGACTCAAGACCGAGCGCGAACTGCTCGCCCAGGCCCTGAAAGATGGCGGCGAGTTGGTCGGATATCTGATCAACACCTTGATGAGCGCCGATGAATCCGCAGAGGGTGGCGACATCCGCAATCTCTACAAGGTCGGCCTCAACACAAGCCGCCTGCTGATGACCCTCGGAGACATCATCTGCGCCTGGCTGCTGCTACGTGGCGCCGAGGTGGCGCTGGAGAAGCTCGCCGGAGACCTCTCCCCAGAAGACAAAGCCTTCTATGACGGGAAGGTCGCGGCAGCCCAATTCTTCGCGCGCAACTACCTGCCGAAGATCAGTGCTGAGTTGACCATCGCTGAGGGCACCGACCTTGCGTTGATGGATCTTGACGAGGCCAGCTTCTGACCAAGCACCCAAACACGAGCCTCGGCGGGTGGAGCAGCCTAGAGTGCCTGTCATGACGATGACACCACAAGCAGGGCTGCTTCACCTGATCGAGACTTGGCGCCAAGCAACGGCCGACCTGGTGGCTTTGGCTCGCACCATCGAGATCAACCAATGGGAGAGCCCAACTGCGCTAGACGGTTGGGATGTCAAAGACGTGGTGGCCCATTGCGCCCACTTGGAAGCGATCTTGGCCGGCGCCCCTGAAGAGACCATCGAGATCGGCTCGCCACCTCACGTCAAGAACCTCATGGGTGCCTACACCGAGCAGGGCGTGGTGGCTCGTCGGGGCGCAACCATGGCCGAGTTGTGTGACGAGATCGAAGAGTCGTCACGGCGTACACACGCAGCCCTTCGGGCCGACCCGCCGACGGATCCAACCGCCAAGCCGAGCATCCCCACACCGGGCGGTGTGGAATGGCCCATCGGAACTCTCTTGAGCAATCGCCCACTAGATCTGTGGATGCATGAGCAAGACCTACGCCGTGCCATCGGCAGGCCGGGCGGCTACGACTCGTTGGCCGCCAGGCACACGATGTCAGTGCTCGGGGGCGGACTCGGCAAGGTCGTCGGCAAGCGAGCGAAGGCACCCGAAGGAGCCAGCGTGCAGATCGAAATACCCGAGGCCGACCTCAGTTGGCGGCTGGCCATCAAAGATGGGCGAGCGATCCGCGATGAGGGCACTGCGCCTGCCACAGTGACGATCACCTTGGGAGCAGAAGATTTCGTTGGTCTGGCCGGCGGAAGAATCAACCCAGATCAAGCCGAAATTGAGATTGAGGGCGATGAGCAGCTTGGCCGCATCATCACCCTCAATCTGGCGATCACTCCCTGAGGACTACTTCCACTTCCAGGTGCCCAAGATCACGTCACGGTCTTGGGTGGCCGCAGGAGCGTCTTGGGGATCATTCGAGGAAATCGTGATCACATAGTGCCCGCCATCTTTGATCACGTAGTACTGGGTCATGTAGCTGGTCAGATCGGTCTTGTTGGGCACAGCGATCTGTGCCTGCACTCGGGCAGCCGTAACGCCATCAATCTTTATGTCATCAAGAGTCTTGATATTGGTGGCATTAACGCCTTCCAGCTCTTTGGGGGCGGCTTGCTTGACCTGCTCGAGAGTGATGCCGGAGTCAGGGACGTGCAAGACATTGACATTGTCGGCAAAGCCGTCTGTGTCACCAGACTTCGCAGCCGCTGCCGCGAATTTGTCGCCTAGTTTCTTCTGGACATTCTCCCAGCCAACTGGAGCTGAGAAGGTGAAGGTGTCACCAACGATTTCCTTGCCAGCCTCGAGCGAAGGACTAGGTGAGACCGACACAGGTGGCGAGTTATTGGTCTTTGGCTCTGACTTGTTGCCGACCGAGACGCTGCATCCAGCAACCAGAAAACCCGCAACAAAAAGGACGATTAGTAATTTCCGCATGATTGATGCTAGCGACATTCAGACAACCGCCACAAGTAAGGAAAGGGTCAGCTTTGTCGCGCCTCTAGGGCTGGTTTACGCCGGGTAAGGCCTGGCAACTACCTGCGCCAATACCAGGAGGCGAAAATCTCGTTCTTCAACTTAGCGATCTTCGGTGCAGTCAACGACTTCAGTGAAGAGAAGGTCACCGCAAAGCAGTCGTCACCCACGATCACAAATCGTTGATCGACATTGACCGTGGTCTCTTTGTTGAACTTCATCGTGCCGATCAACCGAGCCGCGGGGCGCCCGCCAAGCGTCGTACGCGGCTGCACCCGCACATTGGTGACCCCCCAGCCCTTGGCAACCGACGGAAGCGCCGACTCAAGCAATTTCAAATCTTTGGGAGTCTCGGGCAGTTGGAAGACATAGACGAAGTTTGGCAAACCACTGAAATCAGCACCGTCCTTGGCTGCGGCGATGAAGTCAGATCCGACATCTTCTTTGGCATCGATCCAGTTGGTCGGCGCCATGAAGGTGAAGGCGTCGGACTCAAAGGAGCTGCCCCCGATGATCACTTTGGGCTTGTACGACGGATCGACGCCCTTGTCGGCAGGATTGCTCGGGCTCGGGGTGGGCTGACCGATCGTTGGGATCGGTTTCATCTTCGAAGGGTCTTCGCGATTGCCGCAGGCACCCACTCCGCTTAGGGTCACCACAGCCACGAGGGCGGCAGCGACTGTGATCGCGGTAGGTCTTGGCATGGACGAAATTAGACCACGCACCTGGTTGCCACGACGGACAAGGGCGAAGTCATGCGGCCGGCGGCGTGCCACGTGGGGCATAGGTGACCTTCAAGACCACCCTGTCAAGCGGATAACGCACCTCAGGACTCAGCTGCGTCTGATAACGGCGTACAAGTGCGGCTAGATCGCCCGGTGCCATCTTGATGCAGCCGTAAGAGCGATAGTCGTTGAACCGGGGGAACTCCCAGCGGCAGACCTGATCACCACGTCGGTTGCGGCACTGCTTGCCACCATCACCCTGCTCGGTGTGCACGAACAGACTCTGGCGCAGCACTCCCCGTCCACCCGCGCATCGCTTGTTGTCGATCTGGAGCACATTGCCCTTGATCAGATTGCCGTGATAGGGCGTCCGGAGTCGCACGCCATAGTCGCCATTGGGCAGCCAACCGACATTCTTGATGCATTCGTTCTTGCCACGCTTGCCCAACATGCCGGCGCCGGCGCGCCAGGTCTGGGACTCCACGCTGACCCAGTGCCCATTCTTCCGGCGATCGAGGCGCCAGGTGATCGTCGAGGCATCGGGAGCCGAGCGATTCTTGGCGAAGGTGATCACCGCACGCACGGGTCCGTCGTCTTCTTTGGGGCGAGCCTGGACCGCACTCGGCGACATCAGCACCATGAGCATGATCACCAGCAACGCGAACAGTCGCTTCAACTGAGTGCCTCCATCTGAACTGGGCCAGCGGTCTGCCCAGTCATTGAGGCTATGTCAGTGCCCGATCAAGGCCAAGCCGCCACCAGGGTCGGTGTGTTGGATGGCCTACGATCCGAGCGTGAGCAACCGCCGTAGCGCACAGGAGCTGATCGACCTCGTCGTCGACGACGGGTCATGGGAGTCGTGGGACAAGCCGCCGCGACGCGAGGGGATCTCGCAGGAGTACGCCGATGAGCTCGCCCGCGCCGAGGAGCGGACCGGCCTGACCGAATCCGTGGTCACCGGACGAGGGCTCCTGCGCGGACGCCCCGTGGTGATCGTTGCTGGCGAGTTCGGCTTCTTGGCTGGCTCGATCGGGCGAGCATCCGCCCAACGTCTCGTGGATGCCATCGAGCGGGCCACCGCGGAGCGACTCCCTCTGCTCGCGGCCACCTGCAGCGGCGGAACCCGCATGCAGGAGGGCACCCCAGCCTTCCTGATGATGATCAAGATCGCCCAGGCAATCTCACTGCACCGGGAGGCCGGGCTCCCCAATCTCGTCTACCTGCGTCACCCCACGACCGGTGGAGTGATGGCCACTTGGGGTTCGCTTGGCCAGATGAGTTGCGCCGAGCCCGGCGCCCTGGTCGGCTTCCTGGGCCCGCGCGTCTATGAGGCCTTGTACGGGGAGAAATTCCCCGAGGGCGTGCAGACCGCAGAGAATCTCTACGCCCACGGCATCATCGACGCCGTTGTGGAGCACGAGCAGTTGGCGGACATCCTCGACCGCAGCCTCAGCATCATGTTGGCCACTCCCACCGTGCCGCCCAGCCCTGAGTTGCCCAAGCTGATTGACGAGCCCGACGCGTGGCAGTCGATCCAACGCTCCCGTCGGGCCGATCGGCCCGGCGTACGTGAGCTCCTGCGATATGCCGCCAGCGACGTGATCCCCCTCAATGGCACCGGCCAAGGAGAGTCAGACCCAGGTCTCTTCTTGGGCCTTGTGCGCTTCGGCAACTCGCCAGCGGTCTTGTTGGGTCAAGATCGGCGCGGCCAGAAGGGGCAACCACTCGGGCCGGGAGCGTTGCGGGTGGCCCGGCGTGGCATGCGTCTGGCCGTGGAGTTGGGGCTGCCGCTGATGACCGTGATCGACACCCCGGGCGCGGCTCTGTCGCCCGATGCAGAGCAAGGCGGTCTGGCTGGCGAGATCGCGCGCAGCCTGGCCAATCTGTCAACCCTGGACGCCCCCTCGCTGTGCCTGTTGTTGGGTGAGGGCAATGGGGGCGGCGCATTGGCACTCCTGCCCGCAGACAAGATCCTGGCCGCCCAACACGCCTGGCTATCTCCACTCCCGCCCGAAGGGGCCAGCGCGATCGTGCATCGCGACATCGATCACGCGGATGAAATGGCCCGCAGCCAACACGTGCGCTCAAGCGATCTTCAGGCCATCGGACTGGTCGACCAGATCATCCCCGAGCTGCCCGACGCCGCCGACGAGCCAGAGGACTTTTGCCTCCGGGTCGGGCGCGTCGTGGCGCACGAACTCGCCGTACTCGCCACCACGCCGCTGGAGACACTGCGGGCACGACGTAGTCTGCGGATCAACAATCTGTGATCCACAACAGGGAGAATCTGTCATGAAGAACAGCATCGTGTTGTTTACCAGCGATCGTGGGATCACTCCTGCTGCTGCCGCGAAGGCCGCAGAAGATGCTGGTTTCTACGGCTTCTACGTGCCCGAGCACTCCCACATCCCCACCAGCCGAGACTCCAACCATCCTGGCACCGGTGGCGAGATCCCCGATGATCGCTATCTGCGCATCCTCGACCCATGGATCTCCCTGGCCACCGCCGCTGCGGTCACCTCGAAGATCCGGCTCGGCACGGCCGTTGCGCTCCCGATGGAGCACGACCCAATCACCCTTGCCAAGACCTTGGCCACCCTCGACCACCTCTCCGGTGGCCGACTCACCTTGGGCGTGGGCTTCGGCTGGAATGTCGAGGAGCTCGAAGACCATGGCGTGCCCGGCAACAAGCGCCGCACCGTCTTGCGCGAGTACCTCGAATTGATGCGCGAGCTGTGGACCAACGAGGTCGCCTCATATGAGGGTGAATTCGCCACGCTCAAGCCCAGCTGGGCCTGGCCCAAGCCGACTCAGCCGGAGATCCCGGTGCTGGTCGGGGCCGGTGGCACTGAGAAGAACTTCAACTGGATCGCCCGCAGCGCATCGGGCTGGATCACCACTCCGATCGAGACCGACATCGAAGAGCGGGTCGGCCTGCTCAACCGGATCTGGACTGATTCGGGTCGTGACGGCAAGCCACGGGTCGTCGTACTCGTGACCAGCAAACTGCAGCCCGGACAGGTCGAGCGCTGGGCCGAGGCCGGGGTCGATGAATGCATGTTTGGCCTGCCCGACAAGTCGACTGATGAGACCCTGGCCTTCATCGAGAAGATGGGCGGCGCGCTGAACCGCTGAGCCACAACTTTGGTCACGGAGCCGAGCAACGATAGCGCCCCGAGCCACATCCGGTTTGGACCAGCTTTTCGGGTTTGTTGCACTACACCACTAAATCCGTGGTTACATCCTGTGGTGAAGATCATCATTGCTGCCTTGACCATGCTCTTCTTGGGAGCTGGCCCAGCCGTCGCCGCAGACCCGATCCCGTCTTGGCCCAATGACGGGAGTAGTCCCAAATTCTTCGGCAGTGCGGTCACGCCCAATCCCGTGCCGCACACTCCGGTGCCAGAGCATCCGATGATGTCTGACAACGGCACCAACTCAATGCACAACGACGCCTACGCCTCGGATGCCTATGAAGGCTCTGGGCCATTGGGCAACAATCTCAAGCAGACTTCGGCCACCTATGGCGTGTCTGAATGCGCCACCATCGCCTTCGACTCCCAAGGCCGCATCGTTGGCCTGTGTGGCGGCCTGATGGGCTTCACCATGCGACTGATCAACCCGACCACGCTCGACCAGATCAGCACCCTCGACATGCCAACTCGCAACTGGGCAATGAGCGGCAATCTGTTCAGCGACCTGTGTGGCGGCACCTACTTCTTCCTCGACAAACAGGATCGCGCCTACACCCTCACCACCGGCAACCAGTTGTGGCGGGTAGACATCAACGGCAATGCCATGACGCACGCCGACACCATCGACCTCAACCCAGCCATCCCCCAAGGCGACTGCGCCCTGGCCACCATGCCTGACTGGTCTGGCCAGATCTGGTTTGCCACCAAGGGCGGCCGGGTCGGTGTGATCAACCCAGCGACCAAGGCGATCAAGACGATCGATCTGCCTGGTCAGCAGGTCTTCAACTCATTGGCCACCGACGAGACCGGCTCGATGTTTGTGGTCACCGATCGCAACACCGTGTCACTGCATGCCCCCAATGGCACCCCGCAGGTGCAGTGGAGTACGCCGTACGACCGCGGCACCCGCGTCAAGCCCGGCCAGTTGTCACAGGGCTCAGGCACCACCCCGACCCTGATCGATGAGGACCTGGTCGCGATCACCGACAACGCCGACCCCCGGATGAATGTGATCTTCTTGGATCGCACGACCGGACAAGAACTCTGCAAGGTGCCGGTCTTCGGCGCCAACGCCAGCAACACCGAGAACAGCCTGGTTGCAGTTGGTCGCTCGGTGATCGTGGAGAACAACTACGGCTATTCAAATCCGTTCGTGACTCTCTTCGGTCAGACCACCACACCCGGCATCGCCCGCGTCGACTTCAACAATGGCAACTGCCAGACTGCCTGGACGGCCCCGGTGTCTGCGCCATCCGCCGTACCCAAGGCCTCACTGGCCAATGGCCTGCTCTACACCTACACCAAGGAGTCTGAGGCCTGGTGGTTCAGCCAGTGGTATTTCACCGCGATCGACGTGCACACCGGCGCGGTCAAGTGGAAGATGCGCACCGGCAACGGCCTGCAGTGGAACAACCACTACGCGTCGATGTATCTCGGGCCTGATGGTGCGGCATATGCACCCGTGATGCAGGGACTGATCAGATTCAAGGATCAGCCAGCATCCTGAAAACTACCCACAAGACCCCGTAGTCGCTAGGAGAGCAATGCGACTGCGGGGTCTTGCATGTAGAGGGCAACGTCAGCAAGGAACGCAGAGGCGGCGGCACCATCGATGTGCCGGTGGTCGAAAGCCAGCGCAAAGGTGGCGACATCTCTAGGCTCGACCCGCTCATTGGCACCAGCACCCACTACCCACGGCCGCC
>Ga0116151_10000257_pt1 | contig 47709 bp, 34 predicted proteins | sample AD_UKC117_MetaG_FD_89893 | JGI IMG/M metagenome (GOLD analysis project Ga0116151, IMG submission 89893) | Active sludge microbial communities of municipal wastewater-treating anaerobic digesters from Hong Kong - AD_UKC117_MetaG | ecosystem: Engineered > Bioreactor > Anaerobic > Digestate...
CCGCAAGCCGCCTCGCCCATGCCGGTCACCGACCAGCGTCCGCCCCGTTCCTGGTAATGGCCCAGTTCGCCGGTGCGACTGACATAGCGGACCTCGTAGCGCGCGGTTCCCCGCGCCGGTAGGACTGTCACCACCTGCTCGCAGACGTGGGAAGCCAGCATCGCCACGGCCAATTGCCGCGCCTGGGGCGGAGGAGGCGGCGCGAAAATCGTGGTCTTGGCGAACTGATCAATCGCCGTCGACCAGACGGCATCGGCCAAGCCGACCCCGCTCAGCGTGACCCACAACACGATCACCTGAATGAAGCTGTAACCATTGACCAGCGGGATCAGCATCGACGCCGACAGGACGATCCGAATCGGGGTCCAGGTGGTGGAGCGGTCCTGGCCGAGGGCCTCGCCCTCGTGCGCGGTGTCGAGCAGCGCTGCGACCAGCTTGACGAACACGACGATCCCCAGCAGGAATAACAGAAAACCGTTGAACAGCGAGAACATCTCGCCGAACGGACCAGCATCGCTGGCGCTTAGGCTGTCAGTCAAGCGAACCCGGCTGACCACCGACCCCAGAATGCCTTCCAGCAAATGAATGCTGATGTCGCCGCCGGTGGGTTCGAGGTTCTGGTTCGGATCGAAGGCATAGGCCAGTTCGGGCGGGGGGGGGACCGCCTGGGCGTGCGCGGGGTAGACCGGCGCGAACAGCGTCATCAGCAACAAGACCGCCGGCAGGATCGCCAGGCGAACCACGGATTCAACGGTCGGCCGGTTCATGGGAAGCGCTCCGTTCCGAAGCGGTGGCGGCCCGCCAGTCGGGCGGCCACCAGTGCAGAGGATGGGTCAGGAAAATGCGCGGCGGGTCCACTGGTCGGTGGCGCAGCGTCCAACAGCGGTAGGCTGGATGCAGCGCCAGTCCCAGCAGGGTCGCCGCCGAGCCGAGACTGGCCAGGGCGCCGCCTAAATCACCGAGCAGCAACCGGTGCAACAGTACGGCCGTGCTGGCGCCGGCCGCCCCCAGCAGCCACCGCGCCATCCAGGCCTGTCGCCGGTAATCCTCCATCGGTCCGATGATGATGCCGTCACGACGCTCGCCGACCTCGACCGCCCGAGCGGTGGAAAAGGGATTCGATGAAGTCCCGGTAGCCGCGGCGATCAATCCCTCGATCCGGGATCGCGAGCGATGGATCGTACCGGCGACACCACCGAACAGATCCTGGCGGTAGCGGCGCAGACGTCGTTTCAGGAAATCGCGCAAGCGGAAAGCTCCAAGGGGGATAGCCTTTTTAATATTTGTTTATTATTCTATTAAAAGCAATATATATGAATGGGAGGCGCTGGTGCATCGCGAACGTAGTCCCATCCGGCCGGGTGGTATCCGCGAAGGCCTCGCCGTGCTGGTAGCGGCGGTGGGGCTCGCGATGGCGCCGGTGGCGCGGGCGGACTGTGATGGTTGCGTGGTCGCCGCCATTCAGGAACTGAAAGGCGAAATGGTCCGGCAGTTCGCCGAGTTGAAAAGCCACCTGTCCGCCGAAATCAAAACGCTCCGGCAGTCGGGCGCCCAGGTCGAAAAGGATTCGCTGCGGGCACAGCAGGACATCGGCTTCATGTTGCCGACCGGCGGCTGTGAATCCGCCACCGCGGCATCGGCGGCAGGTCCGGCACGCGACCGGGCGGAAGCCTACCTGCGGGCGTTCAATCACCTGCGCCGCCCCGAGAAAACCGGCACGGCGGCGAGCCAGGCGATGGTCGAAGCCTATCTGGCCGACTATTGCGCGCCGGAGGATGTCGGCGTGCGGGGTTGCAGCCGAGCGAGCGTGCGGCCGAACGCCCCCTTTCTGGCCGAAACCCTGTTATCGGGTTCCGGGGTCGGGTCGGCGCCCGACTCGACTCGACCCAACAGCTACCTGCCCGAGGTGTTGAGTTTCAATCCGGATCGGGTGCAGGACGCCCGGCGGTTCATCGACAACCTGGTCGATCCGTATCCGCTGGACGATTTGCCCAAGGACCTGCAAGGCACGCCGCAGGGGATGGCTTTCTGGATGCGCAAGAAAGTATACGAAGGCCGGTTGTCGGTGGCTCGCCATGCGTTGAACCACGCGCTGGCGTTGCGCGTGCCCTCGGCCGCCTTGCGGGGCTGGCTGGAGCGGGTCTGGCGGGAGTCCAAGGCCGACGAGCACCTCGCTGCGTTGCAGGCCCAGCTCCCGGAACAGATTTCCTACGCCGAACTGCTCAAGACCGAGGTGGATCGACGCTACGCGTCGCCGTCCTGGTACGCCGGCATCGCCGGCAGTCCCGAGGCGGCCGTGTTGCGGGAACTGGCCTATATGGCGGCGCTCCAGCTCAACCTGACCTATTTGCGCTTCCGCCAGGGCGAGCGACTGGAACTGCTGCTGGCCGAGCAGGTGGCCTCCGGCGCGGACGCCCACCGGCGCGGCCCGCTGCTGGCGGAACTGGCGGCCGCCAACCGACTGGTCAACCCGGGTTCGACCGGCGCGACCGGCCACTCCGCGCCCGCTGCGGGCACGCCATCGTCGCCCGATTCGCCGACGCCCTAGCGTCGCCGCCATCCCATCCACCCTTTTATCAATATCGAGGAAAACCGCGATGCTGCAATCCACTTTCGAACAGATGAAGTCGCGCACGCGAGTCCTGGCGATGCCGCCGCCCGAGCTGCGGGTCCATCCCGCGGACGAGGACGGAGATCGACCCAGCGGCGATCCTGACACCGAAGCCCGCCATCATCGGGCCTGCGCCGCCGCGCAGCGGGACGCCGCCGCGACCGCGAGCGCCTAGCTGGAGCCGGACGATGAGCGGCGGCGACCGATCCCACGATCCCTTCGAGTGGCTGTGGATGACCGGGCTGGCGCTGGGCGTCGGTTGGGTGGCGTGGCAGTTCCTGGGCGCTGATCTAGTGGCGCTGACCTTGCGCCTCAAGCTGGCCGAACTCGACCTCCTGCATCGACTCGGGGCCGGTGATACTGAAAGCCAGGCACTGGCGAACGCCGTGCGCGACGTTCTGGCGGCGCCGGCCCCGGTATCGGTCGCTCTGTGGGGCGGCTTGCTGGATCAGGTCGGCCGGGTATGGCGCTGGCCGGTGGTCATAGGGCTGGTCGCGGTGGGCGTGGGATTACTGGCGCTGCATCCCATGGAACGGTTTCGCCGCCGTTTCGATCTGCGCGGGCTGGCCGAGGCGATGGGGGCGCAATGGCCGTATGCCCTGCACGCCTTGCGGCGCGGGAATATTCGTCTCCCTCTCGACCATCCCCGCTGGGGGATGGCGCTGGCGGAATGGGCGTTCGTCGACCGGTTCGATCTGCTGGTGGATCCGGCGGCCGAGCCGCCGGAATTGCACCGCGAACGGACCCAGACGGCGCTGGCGCGCCAGTTGGGCGAACCGTGGCGCGGCGCGGACGCATTGCCCCCTCACGCCCAAGCCTTGGCTGGCCTGTTCGCGCTGCGCGCCGTTGCGTCCGTTACGACCGACGAACGAGCCGCCGCCGACCTCGACCGGCGGGCCTTTGCGGGGCTGCGCGAGCTGGCTTGGCGAGCCGCGCGGCGGAAGCGCAACGACTATCGGCCGGTGGCAGCCGATTATCGGCGGCTCATCCAGGCGACGCGCTCCTATCTCGACCATGCCGCGATTCAGGAGGTGATCGGCCAGCATGGCTACACCCACACCGTCCTGATGCGCTTGCTGGACGAGGCGCGCCGGGGTGGCGTGCTCCCGCCGGCCCTGTTCACCTGGCTCAAGGGGGTGGACCGCCCGCTGTGGTACACCCTGACCTCGCTGGGCCGCCGGGCGCCGTTCGTCGAGGCGCTGGGGGCTTGCGCGCACTACGCCGCCGAGCGGCGGATGGGGAGCGCGCTGTCCGGTCCAGCGGTGGAAGGCGCGGTGGAGGCACTGGCCGCCGCTCTCCCGCGGGCCGCCCGCCCGTCGAGCCGGGACGCGCCGGCGGCGGAAGACCATCCCTGAGCGCCCCACCTGGAGGAAGCCAATGTTTCACGTGAATCCGGCCACCTCGACGCTTCGGCTGACGGCCACCGTTCTGCTGGCGCGTCAAGTTGACCGCCTGACGCTGATTTCCCTGGCCGGCGTCCGTGCGCTCGATCTCCGGGTGGAGTCGGCGCCGGAGCGCGGCGGCCATGCGCTGGTCGCCGAGTTCGCAGTGGAGTCGGAGACTTCAGGCCATCGCCGGGTGCTGGCGACTTATCCCACCGAGGCCGAAGCGCTGCGCCAGCTCGACCGGTTGACCCGATCCCCGGGGCGGTGGACGGCGTGGCTGGCGCGAGGCGCCGCCGGGCTGGCCATCCTGTTCGCGATCTGGTTTCTGTTCTTCCTGCCGGTGGAGGGCGACCGGCTCGCCCTGCCCACGAGCAACGGCGCGGGCTGGGATGAACCGGTAGCGCCGGTAACCCGGGCGCCGCTGCCGCGCCCCGATCGCGGCGAATGGCCCCCACCGGCGCGGGTTGACGATCCCGCCGCCAACTCGGTTAGCCCGGCCGGCGGTGAAGCGGCGGGCCGGCTCGACCGGTAAGCACGGGGCCGATCCACGATGTCCCATTCCACGCTCCCGCGCGGGGTCGATCCCGATCAGGTGGTCCATCCCCGGTTTTACCTGCGCGACATTCAGACCCCGTTCCAGCGGTTCAAGCGCGCGTGCCGCCAGCCGCGCCTCCTGGGCGTGGCGAGCCTGGTATGGGCCGGGGTGGTGTATCGGTATCCGGCCGTGCTGGACCTCGGCCTGCTGGCGGGAATGGTCCTGGTCGTAGTGGGTTGGCGCCTCAAGCCTCGATTGCCGCTGAAATTGCCCGACCGTTATCGGGGTACCGATCCCCACGATCTCAAGCCGGGATCGGAGACGGAATGCCACCGCGCGCGGGGGGTGTTCCATCTCGGCAACGACCGGCGGTCCGGCGCCGAGTTGTACGTCACCGAGGACGAAGTCCGCACCCATCTGCTGATCCTCGGCGGTACCGGCGCCGGCAAGACCGAAGCGATGCTCGGGCTGGCGGCCCAGGCGCTGCTGTGGGGGTCCGGCTTCGCCTTCAAGGACGCCAAGGGCGATGCCGCGCTGTGGGCGAAGACGTTCGCGCTGGCCCGAGCCTGCGGGCGCGAGGATGACCTGTACGTGGTCAACTACCTGACCGGGGCCGCGAGCGTGGATCCGGACGCGCCGGTGGAACGACGGCTCAGCAACACTTTCAACCCGTTCGCCACCGGCTCCGCCGACACCCTGACCCAGTTGCTGGTGGCGCAGATGGCGGAGGCGGGCGGCGATTCGGCGACCTGGAAGGACAAGGCCATCGGCCTGCTGACCGTGGTGGTCCGGGTGCTGGTGGCGCTGCGCGACCGGGGCGTGGACGAACGGGGCGAGCCGTTCACCTTCGACGTGCTGGCGCTGCGCCGGGCCTTGCCGCTCGATGCGCTGATCGACTGGTCCCTGCGCGCCGAGCATCAGGTGGACGGCTTCACCCTGCCGGCCGCTGTCCAGGCCGGCCTCCAGCATTATCTGGACAGCGTGCCGGGGTTCCGGGAGCCGCGCCAGCTCTGGGAACAGCAAAACCCGGAGGTTCCGTTCACCGCCGAGGTCATCCGCGCGCGGAGCTACCCGACCCAGCCGGAGCCGCAAACCTACGTGCAGCACGGCTACCTGATCAATCAATTCAACCGGATGCTGACCCAACTGGCGGACGTGTACGGCCACATCTACCGGGTCCGGCAAGGCGAGGTGGATTTTGCCGACCTGGTGCTCAACCGCCGCATCCTGCTGGTGCAGTTGCCGGCGTTGGAGAAGAGTCCCGACGAGCTGGCCAGTCTGGGCAAAGTGATCGTCGCCGCGATGAAGGCCATGCTGGCGGTGGGTCTGGGGGCGCGGCTGGAGGGCACCCATCGGGAGGTGATCGTCAGCAAGCCGCTCAACGCCCTATCGCCGTTTCTCGACTTCAACGACGAGTACGGCTACTACGCGGTCAAGGGCTTCGCGGTGGTGGCGGCGCAGGCGCGCGCGCTGGGCTTCGCGGTGTGCTTCGGCGGCCAGGATTCCCCGAGCTTCGGCAAGGAATCCAAGGAAGAAGCGGCGGCGATCTTCGGCAACACCCTGATCAAGATCGCCATGAAGATCGAGGATGCGCAGGAGACCTTCGAACTGTTTCAAAAAACCGCCGGCGAAGCCTGGGTGACCCCGACCAGCGGCTTCGCCCGCCACGACAATGCCTGGCTCAGCCATTATTATCACGATACCAGCAGCGCGGGCGTGGAGAAGCGCTCGCGGATCGACCTGCTCGACATCCGCGACCAGCGGGCGGGGCAGGCGCACATCTTTCAAGGGTCCACCCTGATTCGCGCCGAGTTGTTCTACGCCCGGCCGCCCACCGCTCCGGCCTATCGGCTCAACCGCTTTATCGAACTCTTGCCGCAAACCCCGGACGCTATTCAGGCCCAGCAGGACCGGCCGGCGGCGCCCGAGGCGTTGCGGTGGCCCGATCCGGACGGCCTGCGCGCGGCCATCGACGCGATTCTGGACACGCCGAACGCGCTGCTGGACCTCCTGGACCTCCCCCACCGTCCCGAACTGGCGGCGCTGCGTCGGAGCGATGATCCAGCCCCCTTCGTGACGGGCCTGATCGCCTGGGTGCTGGACACCTGTCGGACCCAGGAGCGCGAGTTCGTCGCCGCGTTGGCCACGGTCGAGGTGGGGGAGGGGATGGTGACGCCGGCGGAGGAAGAGACGCTGTACCACGTCGGTCTCGGCGCCGGACAGCCCCCGCTGGCCGTCTTTCAGGACCAGCCGGACGATGGACTGTCGGGGACTGGTTCCGACCTGGAAACCGTCCAGGTTACCCCGATCACTCCCATCGGATTCCAGGAAGCAGCGCGCCGGCTCGATCCCGATTTCGCCCACCTGAATCCCGCTCCGGCCCATCGCTCGGATGCGCTGCCGCTCGCGGCGGTGAGCAGCCTTGGGGTGCTCGATGCCGGGGACGTCCTCGCCCAAGTGGAACCGAACCGCGAGCGGATTCGCTCGGACTGACCCTGCTGGAGCGCACGATGAACGGCCGATTTCTCCCTACGCTTTCCATCGCCATCCTGGTCGCGGGCGTCGCGAACCCCCGGATCGCCGCACCGGACCCGTTACCCACCGAGCCACCCGCCCCGTCGGCGGGTGTCCCCGTTTCACCTCCGGTTGCCCCGGCGCCTGCCGAAGCGTACCCAGCGGCGATTCAAACGCTGCTGGACCGTGGGGGGCGGCTGGCCGGGCGCGGAGTGGTGGGCGATTTGCCCTTCTGGACGATCGAGACGCCGGCTGGCCAGCAGACCTATGTCACCAGCCCGCGCGGCTTGATGATCCGGGGGCAGGTGTACGACTCCGGGGGGTTGCTCAAGCTCGATACCACGGCGGCGGTCCCGGTCATCCTCGATCCGGCCCGCCAGCGCCGCGAGGGGCTTGAGCCGCTACTCGGTGGGATGGGTCCCGTTCCCCCACCATCCGCCGGAATGACGGACGGTTCGCCGCCGCCGCCGGCGCTCGATGACTCCTTGGCGGCGGTGGAAACCCTGGTTCGGGGGGCGACCGGTCCCGAAGCGGTCTGGGCGGATCTCGGTCAGGCGACCGTGATCGAAGAAGGCGCCCGTGACGCCCCGCTGGTCTATGTGTTCATCGATCCCCATTGCCCGTATTGCCACCAACAGTGGCGTCTCCTGCGTCAAGCCATCACGGATGGCAGGCTCCGGGTCCGCTGGGTGCCGGTCGTGGTGCTCGAGGCCTCGAAGCGGCAGCTTCCCCGGGTTTTGGGCCTGCTGCCGCCCAATGACGCCGAAGGGCTGGCGCGCTGGATGACGCGGCACGTTGGCGAGTCCCGCACCGACGCCCAAGCCAAGCTGGCGCTGGTTCGCAATCAGGCGCTGTTCGGTCGGCTTCAAGCCAACCAGGTTCCGGCGCTGCTATACCGGGCGGCGGATGGTCAGGTCATCCTGCGGGCCGGTTTGTCGCCCTTGGCGCCCGCGGTGACCGCACGATGACGCCAGGCCGGCATAATGACTCACTCGCTCACCGACTCAAATATTCACTGACTTATCGACTTACTAACTCACTGACGTATAGACTCATAAACTCACTGACTCACATGATCACGCATCCATTCGCTCTCCGAACGACCTCCGCCGAGGTGAAAGCATGAGCGCTCCGCAGAATGTCCACGTGAATCCCCTCTACCTGGGAACCTATCTGGCAGCTCGGGTCTCGATGGCGACGGCAGCGGAGCAACTGGCCGCATCGGAGCCCTTCCAGAAGAAGACCGATCAGCCCTTATCCCCACCGCGGATGGAAGGCAGTATTCAGATCGCGGACGCAGCTCCACCGGTCGAGGGTGAGGCAGATCCGCAAATGGCAGTCCGACAGCGGCTCGCGATGATTTTGGCGGGCGGCGCGCTGCACGCGGACCTGGTGGCTGCCGTTCTCGATCAACCGACCACCGAATCGCTTACCATCGAGGCGCTGGAAGCCGATCAGGTCCAGGCGGGCCAGTGGATCGAAGCGACCACGCAGGAGTTGGCGCGCGCCTGGAACGGGGCCAGCGCCGGCGCTACCGACGCGGGCGCCTCGACGCCCGTTGGCCGGCTGCCGGACGAGCACCGTTACGAAATCGCGCGGTTGCTGGTCGATTTTTTGCGCGAGCATCCCGACGGGCCGATGCGGATCGAGCCGGCGCGCCTGGCGACTTATCTGACCGCCCCCGAAACCGCCCACCGGTCGGTCGCTCCGGATTGGGGGCAACGGCTGGCGGAAGCCCGCGCGCTGGCCCGCGTGCTGGACGCGGCCCTGCGCTGCGACTTCCAGCGGGAGGTGAAAATGGTGCTCGGCGAAGCCTGGACCGCCATCGCCGGGACCGCCGAGCGGCAGGCCGACCAGATCGATCGGGTCCTTGCCCTTACTCCCGAAGCGCGGCGGATCGCCTGGCAGCGTCTGCTGGATGTCGGTGGCGTGCTGTATGCCGCCACGCTGGCGCGAGTCCATCGCGATTCCGTGCGGATGATTCAGGCCTATCAGGACTGTCTGAACGCCGGGGATGCCGCTGGCGCGGACCGGCTGGCGCGAGCGTACCAGGATCGCCGCCTGGGGTATGCGGGGGTTGCGCATTATTTCCAGGTCGCTGTCGAACCCCTGGGCCGTTGGATTCGGGCCAGCTTGGCGAGTCCACCGGAACCCCCAGTACGGGAGGCGCCCGCCGCCGCGTCGAGAAGTCCACCCGGCGCGGTCCGGCGGCGGCCACCTGCACCGGCCCCGCCCGGCGGGGGAGGGAACGGGCCATGACCGACCCATACAACGTGACCGACTCCGACCGGAACGACCGCTGGCCGCAACGGATCGCGGCGCTGGCGCGGATCGTGGGCCACCTCGCCCCGTCCGGGCCGCTCGATCCCGACACCTGGCTCCAGACCTTGACCCTGGCGCGGTTGATCGAAGAACTGTCGAGCGAATCCGGCGTGGCGGCCGCCTTGCGCAGCGACATCCGCGATTATCTGGAGCAACTCCCTGGGTCTGCCGAAGGCAACACGCCCCGGCTCCGTCTCTACCACGAAGTCACCTGCTTGCTGCTCGCCGGCGGCGTCGAACCCCTGACCGCCACCGAGATCGAGGAACTGGGCTTGTCGCCCTGGGACGAGAGCGAGGAGGCGTGATGGCGACCTCTACCCGTCGCGGGCGCGGTTCCCACCCCGATCTTTATCAGGAAGTGACCGATCGCATCGTGGCCATGATCGAGGCCGGCGCCGCCCCATGGCGGAAGCCCTGGACCACGCCTCGACTCCCCGGCGTGCCCGCCTTGCCGGTCAACGCCGCGACCGGCCAGCCCTATCACGGTATCAACGTGTTGCTGTTGCTGCCATTGTCCATGTTGTTCGGCGATCCGCGCTGGTGTAGCTACCGGCAGGCCGAAGCGCGCGGCTGGCAGGTGCGCCAGGGGGAACGGGGAACGCCGATTTGTTTTTACAAGCTGCTGGAGGTCGGGCCGGAGGAGCGGGACGACCTGGGAGCGCTGGTGGGGGAGGGGGATGAAGCGGTCCGGACCGTGCCCCTGCTGCGGCGCTCGACGGTGTTTCACGCCTCGCAGATCGAGGGCCTGCCGACGCTGGAGGAGGCCTACGGCGCGGGCGAGTCCTCGCCGGAGGCGGCGTGGGACGCGGAGGTCCGCTTGGAGGCGCTGCTGGCGCGTAGTGGCGCCGCGATCGAGCACCGGGGCGCTCGCGCCTACTACCAGCCGGGCGAGGACCGCATCGTCCTGCCGCCACGCGGGCGGTTTCCCAGCGCCGCGGCCTACTACGGGACGGCCTTTCACGAACTGGGGCACTGGACGGGGCACGAACGGCGACTGAACCGGCCGTTCTCCTTCGACCGGAGCGCGCCGGACTACGCTCGGGAGGAGTTGCGCGCGGAACTGGCCAGCGCCTTTCTCAACGCCGAACTCGGCTGCCAGCACGATCTGGACGAGCACGCCGCCTATCTGGCGATGTACCTGGAGCTGCTGCGCCAGGACAGGAAGGAAATTTTCCGGGCGGCCAAGGATGCCCAGGCCATCGCCGATCTGATCCTGGACCGGCATCCGCGTTTGCGGTTGGAGCAGGGGATGGCCGTGCCCCGGACCGGGTCGCTGGAACCCGACGGGCTGATGCCCGCCACCGCCGATCCTCCGGTGCCGATCCGCACCTTTGACGATCTCCTGATCGCCCACCAGCGCCTGATCGGCGGCGCGCTGCGGGAGGTCGTCCGGTGTGGCGACGATGAGGGATCCCTGGGGCGGCTGGTCAGCCATCTGGCAGCGGCCCTACCGATTTCGCCTACCGTGACCACCGCGTTGCCTCAGAAGACGTTGATCGGCAAGTCGCGGCCAAATGAGCGAGCGCATGGGCCTGTTCTCGGTTGGGGGTGATCCTTTATTGAGTAAGTCCCTCTGATCCCCCTGGTAAAATGTGACCAAGAGTTTGCTCTGCGTCCGGTCTTCGCCTTTATATCATCACCACGTTTTTAGTTTAAAAACAGCTCAGTCCCCCGCTCGCCCCAGCGCATCATAAAGGGTACTCCGCGGAATCCCGAAGGTCCGGCACACCGCCGCCTTGCTTTCTCCCCGACCCAAAGCCGCCCGAACCGCCTCCAGGCGCTCCGCATCGAGGGCTCGCGGCCGCCCGCCGGCCCGGCCCCGCCGCCGGGCCGCCGCCAGGCCCGCCTTGATCCGTTCCTGGGTCAAGGCCCGCTCGTACTGCGCCAGCGCCCCGAACAGATGAAACAGCAGCTCGCCGTGGGGAGTCGCGGTATCCATCTGCTCGGTCAGCGAGCGAAAGCCGACCCCGGCGGCCTTCAAGCCGGTGACGATCTCGATCAGGTGCGGCAGCGACCGCCCCAACCGGTCTAGCTTCCACACCACCAGCACGTCCCCCGGCCGAAGAAAGGCCAGCACCTGGGCCAGACCCGGTCGGTCATCACGGGCGCCGCTGGCCTTGTCCTGGAACAGATGGCGCTCGTCCACCCCCGCCGCCAATAATGCGTCCCGCTGCAGGTCGGTGGTCTGCCGGTCGGAGTCGGACGACACTCGCATGTAACCGATCAACATATCCGAAAACCCCCAAATGGAATTTCCGGGCAGTCTAGCAATCCGGCTGGGTTTTTCGTACTCCCAAATGATCTGAAATCGGGGATTTTTTGCTTCGGCCGCTGCCCTATCGAAAAACAGGTGATTTGCGGCCGGTTGGGAGGTTGAGGTGTTTTTTTGAGGGATGGGTAGTAGAGAAATTGATGATGGTATCAAAGACGAGCCGGTAATTTACGTTTTGCATATTATGTAATTTGATCGGTATGCCAACTGATTCGTTGGTGGGGTAGTCCGTGAGTTTCAGAATTATTTATCGCCCAATTTTTGGAATTATCTGACGTACTGGGGGGATACCGCTTCGGCCTAGGAACGCCACCGCCTCACCAGGGAATGCTTTTGGAGCACATACCGAATTTCTTCCAGCGCTTTTAGATCGTCCAGGGTGGACAGATCGCCCGGATCGCGGCCTTCGGCCAGCGCCTGTATCGTTCTCCCCAGCAACTTACCGGAACGGGTCTTCGGCAGCGCACTGACAAAATAGATGCGGATGGGCTTAGCCTCTACGCCCAGCAACTCCCCAACTTTACCGATAATTTCTTCCTCGATTCGTTCGATCACACCTTTATCTTTCAACTGGTTGGGATCCTTCAGCTCGCAAAAGCCAACCGGTACTTGGCCCTTGAGCGTATCACCCACACCGATCACCTGCACTTGGCGGACCATTGAATGAGTTTGGATCGCTTCTTCGATCTCGCGGGTACCCAGACGGCGGCCGGCTACATTGATCACGTTGTCGGTGCGGCCCAGGATGAAGAAATAGCCATCCTCGTCGCGCACCGCCCAGTTGAACGAGTCGTAAAACATCTCCTTGAAGCTGGAGAAATAGCTCTTGGCGAAACGCTTGTCGTCGTCCCAGACCGTGCTCAGGCCGCCCGGCGGGAGCGGCGGTACCACCACAAGAACGCCCTTCTCGTTGTCGGCGACTTCCTCGCCGGTGGCCTCGTTGAGGATCTTCATGCTGTAGCCGTAACAGGGGAAGCCGGGAGAACCGAAGCGGTTAGGTTTCAGGTCGATGCCTGGTAGGTAGCTCAACATCGGCCAGCCAGTCTCGTTTTGCAAGTAGAAATCCAGCACTGGCCGACCCAGAGTCTTGGTAATCCAGCGCCAAGTCCGGTCGTCCAGCGGTGGGCCGGCTAGAAACAGATAGCGCAGCGAGGACAGGTCGTACATCTTCATGTACTTGGGATCGTGTAACTTCAGCACGCGGATCGCCATCGGCGAGGAGATCATGGCTGTGACTTTATAATCCTCCACGATCTTCCACCAGATACTCGGAGCGGGGTTGGTCGGCAAACCCTCGTACATGATGGTCGTGACCCCGCCGATCAGCGGGGCGTAGACGATGTAGGAGTGGCCCACCACCCAGCCGATGTCGGAGGTGGTGAACATGGTTTCACCGGGTTTGAGTGCGTAGATATATTCCATCGAAGCCGCCAGCGCCACCGCGTAGCCGCCGACATCGCGCTGCACGCCCTTGGGAATGCCGGTGGTGCCGGACGTGTAGAGGATGTAGCTCGGCTCGGTGGATTCCATCCAGGTGACCGGCACTTCGGCGTCCATGTGCTGGGCGCGCAGGGTGGTGTAATCCAGATCGCGGCCCTCGACTCGCGTCAGGCCCTTGTCAAGGCCCCGATTGACGATGACCACCTTCTCCGGCGGGAACTTGGCCAGGTTGCACGACTCGTCCACCAGATGCTTGTAGGGCACCGCCTTGCCACCGCGCATCCCGGTGTCGGACGTCACCATGACCTTCGGCTTGGCGTCGTCGATCCGCACCGCCAGGTTGTAGGCCGCGAATCCCCCGAACACCACCGAGTGAATGGCGCCGATCCGGGCGCAGGCCAGCATGGCGAAGGCGGCCTCGGCGATCATCGGCATGTAGATGATGACCCGGTCGCCCTTGCCCACGCCCAGCGCTTGCAGCACGGCCGCGAAGCGGTTCACCTCGCGGTGCAGCTCGGCGTAGGTGTAAATCTTGGTCTCGTCGGTTTCCGTCGAGATGTAGATCACCGCCCGCTGATTGGCGCGATCCGCCAGATGCCGGTCCACGGCGTTGTAGCAGAGATTGGTTTCACCGCCGACGAACCACTTGCTGAATGGGGGATTGGAGTAATCGAGAATTTTCTCGGGTAGCTTATGCCAATAGATTCGATGGGCCTGTTCACCCCAGAACTTTTCTGGCTGTTTGATTGAATATCGGTAAATTTCCTCGTAGGTGTGAAATTTCGTGAGGTAGGGGGCAACCTTCTCAACGATTACCGCCCACCCCCAGGCAAGCATCTTCTTCAGCAAATCTTCCAAGCTTTCGCGCAGCACGAACAACGGCACATTCAGGCCTTCACGCAACTGCTTGAGTTCGTTGAGTGTGAAGTCGTAGCCTTCATCGAGTTGCGCGCTTATGAGTTCCAGTGTGGGCAAAAGCGACTTCTGCAAGTGGGTGAGGCGCGTCATCAGTCCGCGTTCGGCGGCTTCCGCCCTGAGACGGGCAAAGATAACCGGCCAGGGAAACTCTCGAGCCAGTTTAATGATGGTTTCAAGAGCAGCCGAAGCATCGTCAGCTGGTAGCGTTGATTCCGTGCTAGCGCTTGAGGTGCGTCCAGCATCGAAGCCCTTTCCCTTGATAAATTTGGTAATTTTGTCTATCTTCTGCGACAACAGAGTCCGCGCGTGGGTGGCAAGCAGTTCGACTGCGGTATCGACGACATCGAATTCTTCAGCCGCCCCGATGGGTTGCCACGCCAGCCATAGACCGTTGGGGACCAGACGCGACGCGACTTTTCGCGTGATCGATCCGACGGGAAACAGCTCGGGATGATCGACGATGAGGTTCCAGCTCGGTCGCAACAACGGCGGGAACGGCAGGCCGTTTTGGGGAAGATCGGGCTTGACATTGTCTAGCTCGGCCAGCGCGATGCGCAGCGCGAGCACGTCGGGGAAATCCGCGCCGATCATGGCAGCGATGTTGCTGGTGACCATCTCCAGCAGATCGCGATTGGGCTGCTCCTCCAGCAGCAGCAGATGCGCAGCGAATAACCCAAGGATAGGATTTTGAAACTTTTCCCGCAGCAACTCCTCCAGCCGCTCGTGAGTGATGGCCTGGCGGCCCTGGATGAGGGCGTAACGGGCGATTTCCGTGAGCCGGAAGTAATGGTCATCCGCTTGGAAACGCCTGCCCAGCGGCGCCATCATGACCGCGCGGTCCGCCAGATTGGGCCGGCCGGGTGCATCGAAATGCTCCGGCAGATCCAGATTGATGAAGACCTGGCTTTGCCATCCCCCAACGGCCAAGACCGGCATGGCGACCGGTTCGATGCCTTTCGGCTCGTAGCTCAGCACATAGGGACCGGGCCGGATCTTAAAGTTCAGGACGGCGAAACCCTGGTCCGGCACACGTCGGGCGGTCCGGTCAAAATCCAGCATCAGATCGCCTGTGGGGCTGCGCAGGCGGAAGCCATCGAAGGAGCGGCGGTAGTGGTCCTGGACGGTGGGCGAAGCTTGGCACTGCCGGACGCAGGCATCCGAGGGATCGCGTAAGCCGAGCAGCATCGAGGCGCCACTTTCCAAGCCAACGTCGATAGGCGTGTCCCCGATAGCTTTGACTAGGGCATCCCGATGGTCGTTGTGGCCGGTCAAAGTGTCCAACAGCGGGACGGGAGTGGCGAAGCACAACGGATTGATGGGTACCGTGAACGGCTTTGCTTCCGGCTCGACCACGAACAGATCTTCGGTTCGCCCGTCTCCTGCCTGCGCGCGGACCTTGTAAAGACCGGGCATCAACTCGGCATCCAAAATGCCAAAGCCACGGCCGACCACATTGAAGTGGCCGTCAACGATTTCCAGCTCGCCCTGGCGGTCGGCGATCTCAACGGTTACACGAGTTTTAGAGTTCGACATCGCCGTCTCCCGCTTGGAACTTGCGCCTGAGCATCCCGCCCGAGGTCGCTGCCACGATCATGTAGTAGGTGGCTGGCAGCGGTACGATAAAGATGCCGTTGTCGATGGTGCAGGGGGTGGTCATAGCCCTGAAGGGCCAGATAACCTGCGCCTCGCCCGCCAGGAGGGTTACCTGCGCTACGACAGACAGGCTTGCATCGATGATCTCGAAGCTGTCGCCGACGTTGAGCCTGTTGAGTTTGAAGCGCTGGGGTAGACCGAGAGCAGTGGCGCGGCGAAAGAGGATCTCCCCGTTGGAGGGGACGACCACTTCGGGCGGATCCGCCGGCTCGGTACCGCACAGCGCCGACCAGCGTTCTTCCAAATACTTCTTAATTTCCGAAGTCGACACGACCGGTTTTCCGGGATCGGCGTGTTCGAGGGCGTCGAGGAAAGCATGGGTGAGGAGCCCATGCACTTCGTTGTTGCGCGAGGGAATCGGACGCTCCTGCGCCTTGCCGCCGCGCGGCGCGGCGTAAAGTTCGAACAGTTTCGCGTTGCTGGCGATGCCGATGTCGGTGGGCCTTCGTAACGGCGGTTCGAGGGGCTGCTTGGCCAGCTCGGCGTCCCGGCAGCAATCCATGATCAGCACGATCTCGTCAAACAGGCCCTGGTCCTTGGTCCACTGCGCGAAATAGGTGCCGTAAATGTTCCAGTTCACGTCCCGGTCGGCGTTGGCGACATAGAGCGCCGCGTGGGCTTCGCGCTTGCGCTTCTCGCAGAATCCGTGACCCGAGAAATACAAGTAGAGGCGACTGCTCGCGCGGCGAATATAGCCGCTCTTGTCCGGCTTGCGCACCAGACGCAAAAAGGCATTGAAGAAATCCAGAAACACCGGCGGCATTTCGCCGTCTGTTGCGGCGACCTGGGACGATTCATCGGAGATGATGGTTTTGACGTTAGCCGGCGGCACATTCCCACCGTTTTCCAATACGAGCCAATCCTCCATCAGATGGACGTCGCGTACCGGACCGTCCAGGGGATGCAGATTGCTGTCCGCGTAGCGGCTAATGCCGACCAGAATGGCAAAGTAGTTCGGGTTCTGGGCCATGTTCGCCACTCAGAAGCCATTCTGAAGGATGTGTTGCACGCTGGCCATGGTTTGCTCGTCGACGTCGTCGAATTCGCCGTGGCGCCTCCCATCCGAGCTGAGCCCCAGGCCGGCTTTGCTCGGCGACCACACCAGGCTGTTGGGATAGCGCGCGTAGAACCGCCGGCAGGATTCGATGTTGGGGAAAGAATCGGCGTCGTAGATATCCGCTTGCTCCAGATAACGCGCCATGCCGACCAGCGGTTCGTCCGGCTCGCCCTCTAGCAGACCCGACACCAGATACAGCAGCGAACTGCGATAGAGGATGGGGATCAGCACATCAGTGGCTTCGCGCTCGTCGCACATGCCGAACTGGCGGAAGTGACGGATGCGACTGCCATGCTCGGCAGCCGTCGCGGCCAGCAGGGCATGCGTGGCCGCCGGCGCCTCGAAAATGACATCGCACTGGAGTTTGGGCGCCCGCTGGGCGGCGGCCTTGAGGAAATTGCAGATGTAGATGGCGCCGGTACTGTGGCCGATCAGCGTGATTTTGGGTGGCGTCGCCATGCCTTCCAGCCGGGTCTTCAGTTCCGCAAGCAGGGCTGTGCCACCATACTCCTCGCCATCCCTGAAAGCGTCGGCGGTGTCCATCTTCATTCTGTCCCACCAGCCGATGCGGCCGATCTTGTCGAGATAGAGCTCGCGCAGGACTTCCTCGACCAAGGTGACGTACATGCCATGGGCGCGCCCCTTGCGGAAACGGCGGATGACGCGGATCACGATAGAGGCCACCGCCTTGGCCACCTTGAACCAGGCGATGGGGCCGAAGCCCTTGGTGGTGTTGGGTACGGATTCGAACAGTATATCGGCCGCTTCTTTGCTGACCAAAGACTTGGCGGAGACGCTGGTCCCGACCCCACGGGTCGTGGGATGTGGCTGGCCATCGGCGTGCAGTCCGTTATAGACCGCCTGGAGCGCATCCTGAAAATTGGCATCGCCCGCAATGCTTTCTTCGATATCGGCCGCCAGATCCTGTTCGTCGAGTGTCACGCCCTTGGTTTTCGCCGCCAGGCCGACGCTAGTCGTGCCCGGCAGGGTCTCGAGCTGCTCCGGTGGCGTGCTGCGCTGACCGCTGAACCAGGCGTCGAAATCCGCTCGCAGCTTGGGCTCATCGACACTGGCGCCGCCGCCGCCCTTGAAGCCGGCGGCCGTGGGCAACTTCTTCAGTACCCATTCCGCCACCTTCTTCATGAACTCTTGGAACAGCTTCTCCTGGGCGATCTCCCCGAGATTGTTGATTGGTGCCTCAAAAAAGCCGGACTCCCACACGAAAAAGATCGGATAGGCCTTCGCCCGCTCCGCGTAGAGGGGATAGAGCCTCTTTTCGGCGGACTCGCGGGCGCTGCTCTCGCTCACCAGCCCGCCATGAAAATGCAACACGATGCCGGAAGGCGCGTTGGCGGCCAGCGCTTGGGTCACGATTCGGCCCAAATCGTCGCGGCTGGTCTTCGATTTGGGACTGAGCCGGCCATCGACGATGTGAATGATGTGTTGGTTGGCGTCGAACATTTTGGAACTCCTTGCAATGTGGATAGCCCTATCCTCTTGAAAAAATAATTTATAATTCAAATACTATGCACTGAAAGCCCATAGACTGGGCGCTAAAGCTCCATCCATTGAATAGCCACGGACTGAAAGCTTCCAGGTCCGTTCAGAAGCTGCAGGACACAGCGTAGTCCCAACCGTCGCGCGCGACGTCAAATGCTCATAGCAACGCCAAGAATTTCTCACATGCGATCACCTGCGGCACCCGCCGGCCCGATGGCGTCGCCACCATCCACACGATCTGGCGGTCTTGATTCGGCCCGAAGCTGACGTGAAGCGGTTGATCCGCGCCATAGAAGTACAGCCGATCGAAGGGCGTATGGGCCACGATCCACTGCGCCACCTCCAGCATGTTCTCGTCGTCGATGAGGAAATCCACGGCGGCGCCGAGTCGCTTACAAATCGGCTGGCCCCGGCGGTTCACTTCATGCGCCGCGTGCTGGTCGCGTTGCGGATCGATGCGGCCGGGGATTTTCCTGGCCAGTTCGGGCGAACAGAAACCGTAGGTCAGGCGGATCATGCCGAAGTAGTCGATCACCGGGTCCAGCACCCGCACTGCCAGGTCATGGAGCGCGTTATAACTTGCCGGTTGCTGGGGATGGTTGGCGAGCCCGATCCGCGCCTGGGTTTCACCGCATTCGATCAACTGGCGGAAGGTGAGATACCGCCCGCAGGGGTCATCCAGGTCCGGAAGGGTCGTCGCTCGCGTCAGAGCAAAACCGTCCAGGGTCCAGCGGTTTCGCGCGAGGGTCGCCAGGAACTCGCCCGGGCTTGGCCCATAGCCGGAAAAATCGAACAGTTCCAAGCCATCCAGTACTTCTTCGAAGGCCACCTGCTCCGGGTAGTAGGGGAACTCTTCGTTGACATAGCGGGACTTGCGGTAAAGAAATGGCGGCTCGTATCCCTCCCCATAGGCGAAGTAATCGATGTCCTGCTCCCGGAGTTTGATCTTGACCCGCTCGATCATTCGCGGCAGGGGCTGGCCCGCGAAGTCGTCATAGCGCATCAGGCTGACTTTGCCGGAGCCGATGTGGATCTTCACCAGGTCGGCATGACGGTAGTCGCCGTAGAGCACCGCCGCGCAGCCGACGTAGACGCGCAACAGCGGCGGCAACTGCTCGACCAGACTGGAATGGAGTTGCAGCGACCGACCTTCTTCCAGCCAGCCGAGACCGCGCTCGGCGGCGTACCGGCAGGCCAGGGCGATAGCCTCCACATCCGCGATGCCGAACAACAGCGCCCGTGCGGCGGTTTGCGCCCCGGCGTAGTCGCCAAAGAAGGCCTTGAGGTCGCGCTGCAGCCCGGGTTCCAGGTGTTTGTAGGGCCGCCGGTGCTCGAACTGGCTCAGCGCAAAATAGACCTGCAAATCCGCGATGCGCGATTGCCGGGAACGCTGAATTGCATCGGCGTCATGGCGTTCCCCAATAAAGCGTAGCGCGCGCCCGAGGTTGCCAAAGCCTTCGGTTAGCGCCACCAGGTCTTCAACTTCAGACGGGTCTGGCGGGCGGCCGAGCGCAACCCAGCGCTCCCACAGACGATCCAGCGGCTCCCCATAGGCTTCGTATTTCTCCGCACTGCGGTCGCGCCGGCGGGGAGTCGCCCGCTCGCGCACTGGCGCCACCGGGTAGCGCAGCAGATTGCGCCGGTTTCGGTAGCGGTCGACCAAAAAGCGCTGTTCCACCTCCTGGTCTCGGAAGACATAGAGCACGCCCGGCGCAACTGGAATCGGTTCCTCGTCGAGCGCCGCCTCGATGAACGCCTTGATCTCGGCCTGGGTGTAGTACTTCTGGAAGGTGCCACGCTGGGTAAGGACGCCATCCCGAAAACGCTGACCGCGGGGTTCGTTCTGGTTGGCGAGCATCACCGAGACCACCAGTAATCGTTCGGCCAGCGACCAGGCCCGGGTCAACGCCTCCAGCCGTTCGTCGAAATCTTCAATGACGTTGACCACGAAGCCGAGGTTGACGATGTCAGCCGGATGGATCGGCTGATCCGGCGCATAGTAGGGGTCCCAGCCGGCGGCGGCCAATCCGTTCTCCGTCAATCCGCGCACGTCGTCGCCGCGCCCGCAGCCGTAGTCGAACAGCGAGAAGCGCCCGTCGAGAAAGCCATGGCGCGCCAGCGACTGCACCGGCGCCGAGAAGCCATAGCGGGCCAGCGCCGTCAACTGCCGCGCCGCCTGCCAGCCGACGTGCAGGGGTAACTGTGCCGCTTCCGCTTCACTTTCAACGCTCTCGTCGTTTCCAAGGGGCGCCAACGTATGTCCGACGAGGCGATATCCCTTCTCTTGTACTAAATGCAGCCACTGGCGGCGATAGCCGATGCGTTTTGGGTCTTCGAACAGTCCGATGGACTCCGCGATGCGGGTCAATTCCGCATAACCCTCGCGACGCGGATCATCCGGTAACAGCAATAGTTCCTTGCGATGCAAGATCGGGGGATTCAGCGAATCCACATAGGTGCGGTAGCCGACCGTTGAGCGATCCAGGTCCACCAGCCAACTCTCGCGCAGTGCGGGAAAGGGATCGTCGGCGAATTCCGGGTAGTTGAGCAGGGCGATCCAGGGACCGGCGTCGTCAATACGCACCAGATTGAAGTGCTCGTGCCGCTTGACTTGGGCCAGTTGTTCGGCGGCGGCAACCCGCGCGGCGAGTACGGTATCCAGGAGGGACAGGGTATCGACATGCAGATAGGTTCTACCGCCAACGGCTTTATGGGGAACTGAACCCATTGTCACGGACCTCACTCCGCCATCGTCGCAGCGACCCCCTCTAACAAGGCAGAGAGCCGTGCCAGAAGCTCGCGTTGCTGCGGCTCCGCCAAGCGCTCGATGCGAGCAAACAACTCATCGACGCTCATTTGATCCAGGTGGGCTGTCAAACGACTGATCATCGGCGCTAATACCGCTTGTTCTTCAGGCCGAAGTACGCAAGGCGGATGGCGAAGCTCCTGCAATAATTGCTCGGTCGCATAGCGATCCAGGCGTTCGACATGGCCTAAATCAAAATAGCGCTGCTGCCAAGCGGCAACCTTGGCGCTACGTTCCAATTCGTCGAGTTCCGCCAGGCGGTGGTGTACCGACTCCAATAGCTGCCCGACTTGAGCGGCGTGCTGGACCGAGAGATAGGCCGGGGCTGCTGCCAGTTCCTGGGCTAGAGCAACGCTACGTTGCCGATCCAGGGAAGCGATTTGTTGGGCTAGCGCCAACCGGGGCTGCATCCATTCTGCGGAACGCCGCCGCGCAGCTTCCAGACACTCGTGCGCCAGAGCCTGGTAGATCGCCGTCATATCCCACGCTGGCTCGATGTCATTCTTCTCAAGAAACTCCCCCAAGGCGACCAGTTGGTGTTCCACCTGATGTGTCAGCAGTTCCTCCAGGCGTTCCACGGCGATGTCGCCGACATCCCAAGACTCAAAATCGGCCAGAATGCGTTCGAGCTGAATTGCGAGTGAGTTGACTTCACTCTCGTCGGGGGTATTGACAAAGATCTCCCTCAATCGCTTGACCCTGGTCAGCGCCTCCTGAAGTTGTTGTTGGCTGCTCAACCGCAGCTTATAAACGGTGCTGAGGGCAGCTTGTTGCCGCTTTAACGCCGCTTGCAATTTCTCTTGACGCTGCTTGATCGCATTGACGTGAGCGGCCATCTCGGCTTGGGATAAAACGGCTGTCGCGCCCTGTACCCCCTTGATCAGCTCGTTCCCCCGCGCAATCTCATCGCGTAGGGTCCGCACTGACGTCGAGTCCATGGGTTCGGGCTGACGGGGGTAATCGTTGCACTGGGCCAGGGTCAGGCTAAACTGTTGTCGCTCTTCCACCTTACGAATGGATTGTTGGGTATGGTGTTTCAGCGCCTTTGCCTCCTGAGGGAAACCCAACTTTTCCAGCCCCTCGGCATCCTTTTCAGCACGCCAGCGAAAATCAGTGACTTGCATAGCGGTGTAACAGATCTGCTGGGGAATCCAGTCGGTAGCCTTGGCGACGATCACCTCCCGAACTAAAGCCAGCAGGTCGTCGCATTCCTTGAGATAGCGATCTGACCAATGCCCACTCTCTACCATCGCCATACGTTCGCACAGCACTTGGCTGCCTAACTTGATGGCGTGATGTACGCTTTCTTGTTGCACTGCTTTTTCGATCCCCCGTTCCCACTCTCTAATTCGGTGCTCCGTTTCCAGCAGTGCGGTGGCAGCCTGCTGCGACTTATCGCGCAGATACTTGTAGTTACCCTCAAGCGCCTCCGGTAGTGGATCGACGGCGTACATCCGTTTCGCTTCCTGAGCCCACTGAACCATGCGGCTGTAGTTCGACTCCATCTCCCAGCGGTTGAGCAGGGTACGCCAGCGCCCCTCGCTGTCTTCAGAAAGAAAGCGCAAGCGGCTTACCGCCAGAACATCTTCGTCGAGATGATGTTTGCCCTTCTGGCTTGGAAACGCTTGTCCGAGCCATTCGGCGGACCCCACCAGTCCTTCGGCTTGTTCAATGCGTCGGGGTGGATAGTCCAAACCCAGCAGGAGGCTCAACAGCAGGCCAGCAGAGGCCGCATTCAAACCGTAAGGTGGCGCCAGCACAGCGCGATACGAGGTCAATAAAGTCCGCTGGGGATCCTCACTGTGGGTCTGTTCCAGCCATCGGTAAAGGTCGCCGACGCTGGGTTCCGTCGGCGCGACCAGCTTGCCTGACGGCAGCAGCGCCTTCCAGCTTTGGACTAACACGGCATCGACGCGGTTTTGCAATCGCTTGGGCTGGGCCTGTACCCAAGGGCCATTGACCTGGCGAGCGATCAGCCCGCGCATCAACTGCGCCGCATCCACCGCCCCACCCCCATTGGCCGTTGCGAAACCATCAAACGGAAACGGGATCGTTCGCGGGTAGACGGTCGAAAAGACCTGCTGAGCCACGGTGCGCAATCGGCCCACCGGTACCTCGGAGAAACCGGCGATCCAATAAAGCCGTTCCTTGATCGCTACCTGGACCCCGTCGTTCAGAGCCGTATGGCTCTGCTCGCGCTCGTCCGGGATAAATCGGCGGAACCGTTCCTGATCAGTGACCGAGAGCTTTTCATCAAACAGATACAGGCGCGCGATGTGCTCCGCGAGTGCACCCCGCCGATCCGCAATGCCAATCACCCAAATCGGGGCCAGCGATTGACCGGCCCGCGCCAGTTCCCTCTCCATGGTGGACCGCACCCGTTCCCCAATAGCCGCTGGTTCGTCGTCTGGATGGAGATAGAGGTAAATGAGCTTGCCTTTGGCATCCTTCGGCAAAGTCGCTTGTCGCCATTGCTCGAAGGCGCTGCGGATAGCGTTCTCGACCGTATTCGCATGGGCGAGTTGCGCCTCGAAAAACCAATCCGGCGTTGAGATCTCCCGCCTTTGAGCAAAATCCGGTGTGATGTCGCCCAATTCGATATCCGCCGCTCCACGCCGGACAAACAGGTTGCGAATGCCCTCCGCCTTGAACCCGGACTGTTGGGCGCGCAGCCATTGCTGGAACTGTCCTCGAGTGGCCCCTTCGCTCAGCAGCTCGTATTGACCGAGGTCGCTGTTCCATTCCATGGCCCCAAGCTCGGACAGCGAATCGAGCAGCGCGGGCAGCGACTCGGCTTGCAGCGCCGTCGCCTCGCACAGCAGGGCATCGACCGTCTCGCGGGGTTGTTTGCCAATCCGCGTTTTCTCCAGGACGGCGACGCCCGCCAACAACCGTTGTTGGCGGGCGTCCAGATGCCCGCGTAGCTTCTCCAGCAACATTTGGAGCGTCTCGGCGATGGCGCCGCCGGTCTCGCGTTCGGCCGAGATCAGCTCCGGCAACATGCTGCCGACGACAAGATCGGCTGCGCTGACCTGGCGCAACCGTCCATCAACCTGCGCGCTTTCACTGGCGATGCGCTCGATCACTTCCTTGATGAAGGTCAGCGCCGAACGGGATTGCACCAAATCCCGCTGCCGCGTCAGAAACCAGACGGCGAAGGGGTGTAGCGGCCAGCAACCCCGCGCAATGACCTCTGCGAAGCGCTCGGGTTTGCTCCAAACAGGAAAGCGCCCAAACCCAGGCAGAACTTGGGATAGCCGCCGCCAGGTCAGCTGACTCCGACGCTCCGCACCGGTCTGTTGCCAGAGCGGCTCCAGGATCGCCTCATCCTTGCCGATCATGTGAGCAAAGAGGGTTTCCAGGTTGGTGGACAGATACCATTTGTCGGCCGCGTCGAAGCGCGTGACATAGCGTTGCAACTGGCGTAGGTCTACGCCACTGAATCGCTTCAGATACGCTTTCAGTTCGTATTGAATAAAACCGATGAAACGCACCTTGGCGCTGTTATCCTGTACGCCCTGGAAGATCTGCTGAAGCGCATAATCTCCCGCTAACTGGGGCTTTTCCGAAGCGTATTCCAGATAGCGTCCAAGTTCGTCGAACAGGATCACCACGTGCGAAAACGGTCCCTCGGGGCCGCAATAGACCCCGCACAGGGTCTCGATCAATTCCTGGGCGGACTCCTGGCCTTCGACCGGAATCGGATGCCCGTTGGCTTCGGTGTAGACGGCATCGACCGCCGTATAGGCCGCCTCGTCGTGTTCGCGTAGCCGGGCGCAAATTTCCTCAGCGTCCAAACCGGGCAGATATTCGCTGAAGCTGACCGCCCGAACGCTGAAATTGCGTGCGACGAACTGCTCCGCCGTCTGAAAGCGTGGCGACAAGTCACGAATGGCGCCGGCATCGACTCCATGGCGACGCAATTGCTCGAAAACGGCCCGACTCAGCGCGTTTCCCAAATGAAAGCCAGCCATGCCATCGAGTGGCAACACCAGCGCCGGCTTGGCCATCATAGCGACCTGCTGGGCTACCGCTTTCCCAATCTCGGCATCCGCCCGGGCGATCTGATCCAGGATAATCTGAGCGGTCGTCCCCTGAGGTTCGGCTAACAGCATGGCGCAAGTCAGCGCCAAATGTGACTTGCCGGAGCCGTAGCCGGCGACCACCAGCCAAAAGGGATTGACTTCGCGACCACCTGCGCCGGGTTGCATGGAACCCAGGAGATCGCGGACAAAGCTAGCTGTGTCCTTAAGCTTGTAGGCGCCCTCGATCCCTTCACTTTCGGCTTCGCCTGCGCCGTGGTAGCGCGGTCCATGAAAGACAAAGGCTGCCGCCGCCTGCCGCGCCTGATCGACGCGCCGTTGCACCCAGTTCAACTGGACTGCGCCTTCAAAGAATCGCTCGTTGTGAAAATGAATAACTTGCCCTATGTTCAATATAATTCCTCCATGTTGAATCCTGTCCCCGTTAATATCCTTAAATCAATTCATCGAAGAGCCCTGCAATGACCGTCTCGGTATCCTGTAGCCGCAAGGCCAAGGCGCCCCCGGTTTGTCGATCAAGTTGAAGCAACCCGTGATCGGTCATCCAGTAAAGCCACTGGCTTGCCGTCTCGGAATCCCATCCCAACAGGGTCAGGCAGCGGGATTGTTCGAAGAACTCACCGATAGCGAGTTGGTGGTGATTCGGGTACAGGGCATCCCAGACAAGAAACAGATAAGCGGCGAAGGCGGGAAAATGGCTGCGTTCCACAGGCGCGGAACGCCGGAGATAAAGCGTTTGATCGGTTAACGTTTCGGCGGACAGGACGCTGATCGAACCGAAACAGGTCGGCTCGAGATAGCTGCGCAGCACCAGACTCGCAAGCCCTCGCAAGTAGCCTTTGACGCCATGGCGCTCGGTAAGAAAAGCCAGATAGGAAGCTTGGTCGAAACGGTTTCCAAGCCGCAGGCCACCTTCTGCAAAGAGCGCAAACCAGACATCGGCGACTCCGGTAGCAGGCTGTGCGAGACCATAGCGCCGGCATAGCAGCAAATGCAGTATCCACAACGTAACCGACTCACTGAGATAGGGATCCTCCTCAGCAACCAAACGTCCGAGCGGCGTCAAGCTCAACTGCCAGCGTCCCCCGTCCTTTGCTACGCGGATCAACCCCATGCCGCGGGCGTAGTGAATCATCGGTTCTACCTTCCCAGTGCTCTCTCCTGTTGGAATACCCGTCTCGGCGCCGATCTCGACCTTCGTACCCCTACCTTTGGCGGCCGCAAAGGGAAGCAAGCGGGCCAACAAACGCCGTTCTGGCAGAAAGTCATGGGGAAAATTCAGCGGCAATGTTTCCAGTTCGATACCGGGTCCAGACATCCCTTAGTCCTCGCAGGGCCGCTCTTCCAGCGGCGTCACGGATACCAGCACCGCCTCCTCCTTGAAAGTACCCCCGGATTTCAGTACCGGACCCAGCGACCAGCATTGACCCTTCTCCAGCTTAGCCAGACGTTGGCCCCAGTCAGCCTTTGAGACAGCCGGTGTCGATTGGGCTAATAGTTGTGCAAAGCGATCAATTTCGGTATTCGCGGGCTTGAAGAAGAGCTTGTGACCGGCTTGAAAAAGCCGGTCCCGCTGTTCCTGATTGAACTGGCTGGTGGTCTGGGTGGCCAGTAGGAGAGACAGGCCGAATTTACGCCCCTCACGCAGCATCTTGTCGATAGGTGAATCGCTGGTATGGTCGAGATTTTGGATCTCGTCCAGAACGATGGGGATCGGGCGGTTCTTGCTGCCAGTGTTTTGGGCATAATCCCAGAGATCCCAAAGCACGAATTCCGTGACCATTTTTTGAATCTCGCGAGCGAGTCCTTTCAGTTGCAATACATGTACCCAATGGTTGACCGAGGTGAGCATCGAGTCCCAGGCCGACTCCTCGCCTTCGCGGAAAGGTTGCGATTGAATCAATGGTTCGAGTTTGTTAGCCAGGGATTCACCGTTCGGGCCATCCGCCCGCAACCGGGGCAGGATGCCACTCAGTGCAAAGTCGGGTTCCTCTTCAAGGCCAGCCTGGAGCACCCGGATCAGCGCAGCGGATTGCTGATCGCCCATCTCGAATACCGAGGCGAAGATACTCTCGATTCTGGTCGCAACCTGGTAGGGACTTTCGATGATGGGCGGAATGGAAGGATCGATGATCTGAAGCTGTCGGCGGAACGGATTCAACGGTAGGCGTTCCACCACTACAAAGTGATCTTTTGGTGCGGTGATGGCTTTGAACCGGTGCTCTACCTGCAACGGCAAAAACCCATCGGTATAATCAACAATCAATGAACGAAGTCGCTGTTGCGCCATCTCGACTAACAAGCACTGAATACCGTAGGTCTTGCCCGAACCGGACGCGCCGAAGATCAGCAAATGCCGGTTCGGCAACTGCGGATGACCGAAATGCCAGTAAACCGATTCGCCGTTGCTGCGAGTACCGATGAGAATTTTCTCCGGCAGGGGAAAAGCGTCGATGGCAATCGCTGGCTTGGTTTTGGAACCGGTAATATCCGGTTGCCCGCTTCCAGTTGCGGTATTTTCCGGTGATGCCGTACCGCTCGACGTTGGTTGGGCGATGGTCGGGGCTACCGGTTCTTCTGGCGCCGCCTTGAATATTGATTCGGCAGCCTCCTCCTGTTTTTCTGCCCCCTGCCGCGCCGGCCGTTGAGAAATCGCCGGCCCGCTCATCGTTAACAGCGGTTGGGGGTGAGTCTCGGCAAACAGCGCCGATACGCCTTCATAACCCAATTCCAGGTGCTGGATAGCAAAGCCATCGGGCACTTCAAACGGTGGTTCGATCGTGCCGGCGGGCAATGCCAGCGCGGAAACGACCGGCTGGGAATTGGGCACGTTAGTCCAGAAGGTGAAGATGGCGCCCTGCCAGCCGATCTCAAACTGGCCTTCCGCCAGGTTTTCCAAAGCATGATCCAAGACCTGCCATTCCTGTTCCGGTAGATTGACGACCGAACGCGATGTAATCGCCCGGTGCAACTGCGCCCACCAGAAACGCCGGTCGAATCCCAAGCGCCGCAGGTCATCGCATTTGGGCGCCAACAGCCCGGTCAGATGGCGCAAGCCGTCCTGTACCTGTTGCCTGGCCTCAGCGACGTGTACCGGGTTTTGCTGAGCGAATTTGCACTCCACAACTACGGCATGCACGCATGGAATGCCGTTGGGACGTACCTCCAGCGTCAATTGCAATAAATCCGGGCGACGAGCCACATCGCTTTCTGAAAACCAATGCAATAGCGAGTCCATCGGCAACAGTTGCGACATGTGACCGGGCGGCGATGCCAGCGCGCGCCGAATGGCGGCAAAACCGACCACCTCACGAATCCGCTCGGCCGCACCGACTACCGCTCGCAGGGAAGCCAAACCGATGACTTCTTCGGCTTCGCTGACCACTCGCGCCGCCATCGCCTCGAAGCCGTCCGGTTGCTCGAAAGGCAGCAGTCTGGTCAGTTGGCCGGCCACCAGATCGGTCAGTTGCTTGAGTGAGTCCTGTTCCGTGGAAATGGTCAGATTCAATTCACCGTAGGCCCCAAGCCCAGAGGTAAACCCGACGATCTTGCGCGGTGCGTTGAGGTCCTCGCTGCCCAGCAGGCGCTTGTCCACGAAGGGATCAACGCAGGCGACCCACTGCGCTTTCGCGTGCAGATTTTCGACCACGCTGGCCCAGGGCTTGTAATCCACTTCGCCGAAAATGACGTGATCGCAGCCGGCATGGCTGCTATAACAGAGCTGTGCGGAAAGATCGGCATGGCGGGCCTGGATGCGTAAACGCCGGTTGCTGATCAGACTTTGGCGGCGATAGCGGTCCCCCTGCCGGATCGGGCGCGGATACTCGGCAATGGGAAACTGCAAACCGCTCCAACCGCCAAAATCGAATTCGAACGGCGGTGCCGGCTCTACGCGACCCGCCATGCCGCTGCGTAGAAAATGAAACAGAAAAGCAATGTCATAGAGCCGCCGCTCTTGTTGCAACAGATTGATGATTTGATTTCTGGGGGCATAGCGATGACCCACCGCCAAAGTGAGTGGCCGGCCCTTTTCCCGCTGGCGCTCCATCGTAGCGTTGCGCCACAGGGTCAGACGGTTTTCCATCGCCATCGGCGAGGAAGACGTCGAATAGACCATGACCGTGCAATGGAACGCCGGCCAGTCGGGGGAACTGCGTTTGAGATAGTGATCCAGGAAACGATCGACGCCGGCCAGGATGCTCTGCAATTCTCGGACGTTGACGGCCAAGATGCGCAATCCGTCCTCGGCAAAGGGGTAAAGCTGCTGGTAGTCTTCGAGTACGCGAAGCACGACCTTCTCTTCTTCGCAGGTGCGCACGATATCGCTCACATCGTCGTCATCGCTGCTCTCTTCGTCGCGCAACAGCGTCTGAACCGCCAAGCTCTTGCCGGCCGCCGGTTCCGGCCCGAGGTAGTGCAGCAGCCCATAGGATTTGATTGCGGTAGACAATTGCTGCGATTTCGCCACGAGTGCCGCCAACGGGCGATGGATTTGGGCCAAATCCCGCAGCCGCTCGAAGACCGTCTTCCCATTGCGGCCAAGGGCCAGTTCGCCCACGGCTTCGGGAAAGCCGTCCGCCAGGAATCCCACCCACGCCTGGGTCAGTTCCAGCACGGGGGGACTCAAACCCCAGGCCACGGCAGCCGGTAGATGGTCGTCGTTGGCTTCGGCATGCTCATCGACGACCAGGAACGCTTTGTAGAGGCGACGCAGCAATTCGGCGGCGCCTAGCACCCCGGTATCGAGCACTCGCTCGGCTAGAGCTACGAAAGCGTTTAACAGTTGTGGCAATCGGTTGGTGCGGGCGGTGTAGTAACCGGCCTTCACGGTCGCATCGAGCCAGGTCCTGTAAGCTGCAATCAAGTTGATAACCTGATTCCATAGACCTGAATCAACATGATGCGGGGGTAAATCAGCGAGCAGATCGACCGGTTCCAATTCGGTCATCGCTTGAATGACCAGTCGGTTCGCCTCATCCGCATCGGCGGCGAAATAGAGCGCCGTCATGATCACTGCTGGAATACGGAAGACCGGCAATGACCGTAACGGGTTCGGTGATTGCTCCCAGCGATTCCGTACTTCCTTGGCACATTCGAAGCGTACCCGCTCCGGTTGTGTCGGGCCGAGTATCCATTTGAAAACCGACGAACTCAGGTTCTTGTCGATGTCGGCGACCGTCACCTTGAACTGCACATTTGGGCGTGCCCGGCTGGTTCCCAAAGGTAGCGTGTCAAGCTTCAAGTCCAGAGTGATGGGTATCTTGCGACTCCATTGAGTGCGCGGCAGGCGGGACTGATCTTCGTCCGCCGGTAACCTACAATCCATACCCTCGAAGACCGTCTCCAGGCCACCGAGACAGCCTTGCAGGAGTTCGCGGGCCAGTTCATTGGCGCCGATGCTGTCCTCCTCATCTGCCGTCAGGTCGTGGTCGAAACGTACCAGTTCCACGTGGATTCCGGCTAATTGGTCAGCTAAAGATTGACCATCGCCGTCATCAGCAACCGCCTTGAGAGTCCGCCATATACCTTCAAGCAGGACTTCCAAGCTCATACCGCTTAATGCTTGGATCTTTTCTGAATTGGATTCCTTTGACTCTTTAACTTTCAGCATTTTTAGCAGCGGCATCAGGTCCGTGCGCAACAATCGCGCCCGTGCATCGGCGTCCGCTTCATGAATAAAGGCATGTAAGATATCACTATAATCTTTTATGCTTTTATAAGCCAAGTTTTCGTCTAGTGTTGCAGGTAATTCAAAGTCGGGTTTATCCAATGCCTTTAAAATTTTCTGCCAATCTTTTTTCTGCCCAGAAGAAGTTTTATAGCGCTGATGTGAAATAAAAGCATCCGCTTCTTTGAGAGCATCAGCGCCCTTTTTGCCCCGCAACTCTGTGGCTCTTTCGCCGGCAAACAGGGGGGGAATACCCCAGAAAAACAATTGCTTGAAAAAGCGCTCGGTGAAATCGGTAAATTGATAACAGCCACCGGTACTGATCAGTGGTTCCAGGAATTCTGCCAGTTTACCCAAGCGCAACGGGCGCACCTGAAACAACTGCTGAAGTACTGTATTGAACTGTTCTATTTCGTTGTCATTGGCGCTTAGACCCATGCGCTCATTGATGCGCTTGATCCAGCAGACAAAGCTTTCATCCATTTCCCGCCAGATACGTGACTCGTCAATGCGGTGAAAATCCGACAGCCCCCCTTGATCCGTAGCATGGTTCAGCCCTACCAACACGATAGCCAGCCCGTCCGTTCCCTCATCGTGGCGGGTGCGATTACGATACCAAGTCAAGCGATCTTCCTGATCGATCCACTCTCGATCCATAAGCTCGACCACTGCATGTTCCGATTGGGTTTCGGGGTCAGCGGTGTTGGCCCAATCGCGCCATAACGCGGTAGCGACCCGAAAATGGCAGGTGATGCTCTGTTTTTGCAGCCAGGCCAGCCGATGCTCATCTAGTGCTTGGAACAACGCCAATGTTCCTAGAGGATCCAAACTTTGGACGATGAAGCGGGCTTCTCTGGGTCCATCCATTACGTTCAGGGTACGGTCCCATTCACGGATTAAATAATCTGCCAGTGATTCGATAAAAAGGTTCATGCGCGCTGCTCCTTGCCTCCTGGATTATGGACAATGGAGACTGCATCGGATAACTCCACTAGGAAGCCACCCTGTTGCAGCGCCTCTTCTATCCAAGCGGTATCCGCTGCGACTGCATAGTCTTTATTGCCTGATTCATTTCCGCTCCAAGCCAGGGCAGCGGCAAGTTGTCGATCACCCAAAGCAATGCCATAGTGAGCAAAGGTCCGTGCATAAAATTCTGTCAAGCGCACCCGCTCACCAGGCGCAAGCAGGGCGGCGACTAGAAAACGTAAAAGATGAGGGGGGAGTACGAAGCGCTGACCGCGACCAGTAAGAGGAATAACTAGACCGAGTTCTTTTGCAAATTTTCTAAAAAGACGAAAACAGTTATCATCTCCATTTTTCAGATCTTCAGCGGAAACAATACCCAGATGCGGAGATCTGATAGCTCGAAAAAGCAGACTTTCAATGCGCTCGAGCGATTTCTGAGCAATTTTACGCATTGGCATCCCGCTATCTGATTTAGGATCAGTAATGATCCAAGCATAATTCCCCATAAAGCCTTCTATCTGAATTTCATATTCGATGATTCGGCATGCCTGGAAACAGAGACTTCGTAAAACTTGCATTGTACAAAGCAGTTGTAATAGTTCTAATTTCTCCAAAGAGCCAACTGTTGAAGTACATATATTTTTTAGCTCTGTGGCAAACAGCAGAGCTTCTGGGCGGGTTACACTTGGAACCCATCCAAGTCTTGTTTCATTTCCTTTCTTCTGAGGAAGTTTGTAATCTATCAGCGACGACTCGATAAAATTCACCAATTCACCTAAAGGCTCAATTGATTCATTAAGAATCTTACGTAGGCTAGATTCGATGCAATCACGTAGGTCTGATAACTGGAGGTTATATAAATGATGGTAAATATTACAATCGATATCGGGCAAATTTTCATTGGAAAAAAGGTTTGCCAACTGCAAGAAAAGTAACTCCCCGCCCCGCCCCATAAAATTGTGAGTACTACTGTCAAAGTATTCAGTTGATGAATCCCAATCAGTTACTTCGATTTTTTTGGATCTCTTGACCGCAGCAGGATGATTCCAAGTTACCTCACGTGCAAGAAGAGATACAGATGCCGGTAGAAAGGTATACGTAACCCAAGTCCGAGCTTTTGCAACCCCAACAAAGCCAAAAAAGAGGCTTTGAATTAGTCGGACAGCTATATTCTGTTCCTCATCAGACCCAGGAATACGGGCTTTAATAGCATCTATAGCTTGTAAGTAATTTTTCTGGTGAACCGGATGGCGCGTTTCAAGCTTAGAGGAAGGAAAAAAAGAAAATAGCTTCAGAGCAACGTGGTCTTCTGGCCAATAACAAGCAAAACCATCATTAAGGGATAAACTCAAACTATAAGCATTATTTTGATTCTCGCTCCTGCTTTTTGGCGACGCGAAGACCAGTAAAAACTCGGCAAGATACTCTAATGGCGTCTGATCTTTGTAAAAGCGCCGGCCATAAAGCCGAATAGCTGGATTCAGCTTATCTTTATGTTCTTCAGCTTCAGCAATAGGTGGAAAACGCTTCAACATTATGTTCTTATTTATGCTCATCTGATTATCTTTCGCTAGTAGCATTGTTCTAATCTGCCCGACTCTCGATCCAGAAAAAATCGATAAAAGTGGACTTCACCGTCAATCCCTACTTGCAGCAACTCGATTTGGTCTTGATTACGCCTTATCCCATTAGTAGCCCGTGAAAGTTCAGCCCGAAACCAATCCAACTGAGCTTGATGAATTGGTGATAGCTCGTTACCCAATTCCCCAGCATCTCGGCGACGAATGTAGTCCAACAATGGCAGGGTTAGCAAAAGTTCAACTTTCCCATTACCAAAATCAAGCACTGGTGTACGTCGGTTTGGATCGAACCGCAGATCGAATTCTTTAAATGGTAGGCTTTCACTGACCAGTTGTGTCGGCTGTACCACGGCCTTATCTGAGCGGCACAGCGTCAAATACAGTGAATCCTTAGATCGGAATTGGCCGGCACTGAAACCGGAGAAGATTTCCAGCAGCACCCGTAGGCAGGATGTACGCAAACGATTAGTTTCAGCACGGGATAGAGTTAGCTTTCCAGCCGTCTTCCACTGATCAAGATCACGCAGACTGGGCGATTGCAGGAAAGTATCAATAAACACGGCCGCAGAATCCTCCTTATCAGGTACCACCCTTCCAAACAGGTAAGCCATGCGCCGCAACGCAAAGCGCCAGTTTACGCCGGCCGACTCGGTAGCACGTTGCCGCCAACGAGCACCAATCCAATTCAATGCAGGCGGCAGCATGGCCCAGCCAATGCCTGCTTCAACTGGAAGCCTGCGCTCGAAATCGACGGCCACCGGCGCTCCAAACGTCGCCCGCCTTAACAACGCTACAGCGTGCAGACCTTCAGCCTGTAGCCAGGGTTTACCACTGCGATAGCCGAAGAAACTTTCACTAAACAGGATGCGCTCCAAACCCACACTTCCGCGATCCGGTCCTTCCAACATGGATGTCACTACTCGCTTCTGAGCTTCCTCACAACTCATGCCCCCCGTCAATCCAAGAGCCAATTGAGCGACTATTTGGCGCAGCGTCAGGCGTTTTTCATAGGCATTCAAGCGTTGATAAACCCAACGTACCCGTTCTTCCACTACCGGCCCGGCGTCGAGCAGGGCTTTACGGTTAAGCATCAAGGGACAAGCCGGCTCAATACTGCAACCCTCACATTGCTTCCAAGCGGAATGCTTAACCAATTTGGTCAGTATTTTGGCGCCCAGATCCACATTGTCTAAACGAGTCAGGTTCAGGATGACCAATTTCTTGGCAAAAATATTGAGGCTATGTTTATTCTGTAGGTCATCACTAAGTGGACGATCCAAACATTCAAGAATTTTACTTTCAACTCCCTGGTCAGTACCTGTTATTTTTGCGTAGTCAACAATACTGTGCAGCAATGGACCTGTATTGCTGATGATTAACCAACTCCCCGGATCAGAGAATGCTTGATGTAACCATTGTTGGCGGCGTTCGGTACTCAGTTCACTCATGTCCTTGACAATGGTGACGCGACTGTTTGAGGCACCGATATCTTCCCGTTCATCAAGCGGCTGGCTGAGAGGGCTTGCTAGGGGGAGGCTACGAAGCTTTTTGAGTACATCCAGCGCCACAGTAGATTTGCCGTCTCCCGCGTGCCCGGTGAGTATGATGACTTTCTCAACACCATCCTTCAGTACGTCGATTAGCTTATCGATGAGAGGAAACGACTCGTAGATCTCTCCAAAATAGGGACTTAGGGCTTGTGATTCTGCAAGTGCATTGGCACCATTTGCTTGGAGGTTGTGCAGAGAATTTAAGTAGGAAATAAAACTGTTAGTTTTTTCTGCCACCGCATCATCCTTTATCTTCGCTTCGTCAACCTGATTTTTCGTTATACCAGTGACATGATACTTGCCACTTCGATTTTCTTGGATAAAGTGCTCAATATTCGGAAATGTAATATTAAATTTTGAGATAACTGTCTCCCATTTTTCCTGTGGAATATATTTTTTGAGGAACATGATAGTAATAGTTTGTATTAACTCTGAATCGTTCGAGAGCTTGCTGTAAATTTCAAGTGGAAAACCGCCTACAATGTTCTTTTCGATCAACTCTGACCTAAGCAAGTCACCTGAGCTATTTTTGTACAATTCAGAGCTATCAGGGATTTCCCAAACTCCATCTCCAAGTAACCGACCGAACGGAAAAACAACGTTGAGTCTACCGAAGTCATGAGAAACAGAGAGCAGGGTGTCCTCGTACAAAGAAAAAGGTGCCAAACGATCCTTTCGCTGCTGGCAACGCTCCAAAGCTAACAATAATAATAAAGGCTTGTTCAACAAATAAGAACCTTCGAGTCTTTTGACTCGGACGTTCATGAAAACGCGTAGAATATCATTCATCTCAGATTTCTATAGTATACACATGAGGCACCCATCATTCTGTCCATCTGAATCTTTGAACCTATCAATAAGCAGTTTTTTCGGTTTTTTGGCTTGGGCTATCTCCTGTTTTTGTGCTTCCTCTTTTATTTCGTCTGCCCGCGCTAGCAATTCATCTAAATACTCCCCTGGAGACCATGTCTGCTTTCTTCCATGCTCCTTATGAAACTGTTCGTATTTTTTCGCTTCCTCGAAGAGATCAGAATGATGTTCAGCTAATCTAATCCACTCAATTTTCTGTTGAAAGAAACAAAAATAACATCCAGAACGACTTCTTCCCCAATCATAATATTTAGGCATTCCGATACCAGATGATTTTAAAATGTGGATGATGTCGTCCTTTGTCTTACCGTCTTCAATAAACGGATATCGCGCTGATATGTTTGGCTTAGTTGACAAATAACCCTTGCGATTGGACTCGTCAGCTCTTATTGCAACATAGGTGATTGCCTGATCATTTCCAACATATTCCTCGAAAGGCCGAATTTTAAGCTCAGATGTGCACCAACGAGTTCTTACTGTTGGAAGAAAGTTTCCGTTCAATTTCAGATAATACTCAAACGGTCGTCCAGCATTAAGCCGCTTAATTGGCTTCCCAAGATAATTTTCAAGCAAGTCAATAAATTCCAGTGTCTCCGGCAACTCCGCCCCGGTATCAGCGAAAAAGTATTCCATCTCCGGCACCTTATCCCGCATGTAGATAGCCAAGGCCGAGCTATCCTTGCCGCCAGACAATCCAAGCAGGTGACGAACTGGTTTTTTTCCCAGGGAATCAGTCATGGTTCGTTTCTCCGATGGTTTCTTTGGATGCCAGCCGCTTCAGCAAAGTTGCGACGACCGCCACCCGGGTGGCATCGTCCAGTTCCTCCATATTCCCAGCGATTTGATCAGCAACGGCTGCCGCCGTCTGCCGCTGTTGCGCTGACAGCCGGATCACACGGCTGATCTCGCCCTGTTCCACATCCACAAGTTTTACGAGTACCGTATCGCTACCATTGATCCTATCAGGCATCGCCTGGCGCAGTTGCTCCAAATCGCGCAATTGGCCGCCAAGCTCGGCAAGACGCAACTCAGCCTGAAGCCGCGTCGATTCGCGCCATTTAGCGGGGGGCGCATTGCCCAGCAAGGTGAGAACAGACTCAAACCAGGCTCCATCAGTCGGAAACCCGCTGTCAGCCAAGCGCCGAACGAAAGTGCCAACCGGACTGTGTTGCGGCGAATAGCGATCAAGCCCACGGTAACGCTCCGCAACAGATTGACGAAACTCCGCCAGGCTCGGCGCCGGCGAATCCAACAATATGCGCTGAAACTCCCGGCGCCACTGCGCCAACAGCGCCGGATAGGCATCCTTGAGTTCGCGCAAAGCCCGGATCAGGCGTTGGATAAATTGTTCAACTACCCCCGGTTCATCGGCAGCAAAAGACTCCGGCGCAATGCCGCAGGCCCGGGGTAGCGAATCGAACAATAGCGCACCGGGACTCTTAGCCTGGCGGAATGCGTTGCGCACGCCTTCAGCCTCCGGACTGAGTCCCGCACAATACTGGCTGTATTCCGGCAGGCCAGAAATAAAGCGCACTAACGGCCGGACGATATCCAGCAGTGTGGGATCCTCGCGCAGATGGCCGACGATGGAGCCAAGGTATCGTTCGAACAAGTCGGCTCGCAAGCCGGTCAACTCGAAACGCTCCAGGGCGAACAAAGCAGGGCGGCGGCACAACAGTTCGACCTGATCCATCGTCAGCGCCTCGCAGAAAGCGCCTTCCTGGTACAGGGCCACTTCGCGGCGATGGGCCAAAAGGTAGGCGGTCAGCAAAACCGGCAGCACGCCAAGCTTCACTCCATAAGGCGGTTTCTGGAGGGCGGCGTAAATCTCGGAAAGCTCGACCTGGCGCTCGCCGCCATCCCCCAGCACCCGTGCGATGCAACCCCAAACTGGTTTCAAGCGGCACGGGTCCTTTTCGGGCGGCACATGAAAGCCAAAATGCTCCCCCTCTTTCCGATGCAACCCGCTCGCTTTCAGCAACGACAAATACAGGCTTTTTTCAGCAGGGCTTTTTTCAATCCCGAGGTCTTCCCGATCAGCGGCATGGAGCATGGCGGCCAATAACCGCTTGCGCCCCGTATTGGCGCTCGCCGAGGGCTGTTCCCAATTCACCAGTTCGTTCTTGATCAGCGGGGCTTGCGGATAGCAGCGCTCCTCCACCCAGTTCGAGAGTTGCTGCTGCAAGTCGCGTCGATCCCGCACCGGTCGCTCCTCGCCGCCCCAGAACCAGCGTAGCGACTCCGGTTCCTCCAACAAGGTATGAATGAGTTGCGTCGTTTCGGCTTCCGCGTTGGCCAGCCACGCACGATGTTCGCGCTGCGCCACCGGATCATGATGCAAGGTCGCATAGCGTTTGGGCAGTTCCTGTAAGGCCATCCATGCAGAAACCGCTTCACGTAAACGCTCGGTGAAGTGGCAGAAGGCCACCACCCCTTGATTGGAAACCCACTGCGGGCGCGGTTCCTCCTGCTCCTCGGCTAGGTAAAACCACAACCGTAGTTCGCCACCGGCTTGAGCCTTAGGTGGCCAGCGATCCCGCGCGGTGAATCTCGGCACGAAACAGCGCAGGGTGCCGGTCTTGATCGTGGCCCGCCGCACAACCACCGGTTTGAGTGGCGCAAGCTGATTGAGAATATCGACCAGCGACAGGTTCGCCTGTTCGGCCATGGCTTGTTGGAGCGCGCCGTGCAGATCGAAATCGCTCCCTTGCCAAACCCGATACTCCTGGCTGTAATGCCGAAAATGGATGATCGAGGCCGCCTCCAGGCGCCCCAGCAGTTCACCGAGCGCGTCCCCGAACAAGAGTTGCAGCAGCGGCTGGCTGGCTTTCAACCCGCGCTGCACCCCGATGAGATTGAGCAACCCGATAGTTTTCAGCAGTCGTACCGCCGGATCGCCCGGATCGCCATCAAAGCGCTCCAGGGCGGTCACCACCTCCACCCAGCGATGGTAGGTCAGCGGATCGGAGAACCCACCGGTCTGATTGAGAATAAAGTAGTCGTACAGCTCCCACGGCTCGATCCAGTCGCCCAAGCGCATCCGGCCCAGCCGCTCGCGCACGCCGAACGGCTCGCGACTACCGAGATATGAAAACAGGGTGCGCTCGTTCTGGGCGACTTTCTGGCACAGCACCGGCAGGATCAGCAGCGTTAGCGGATGCAGGGGGTAACACCGTCCCAACTGCTGGCGCGCGCTGCGTTCATCCAGGCCCAGCGGGAGCGCCCCTTCGGCCGCTAGGCGCGCGATCCAGCCATCGAGTTGCGCGTCCACTTCGGGTGTCCGAAGGTCAGTCGGTTCAAAGGCCGCCGCAACAATACGCAGCGACTGCTCGGCCGGCTCCAGAAAGGCGATGGCCTCAAATCGACCTTGGACTTTCTGCCATTCATCGCTCAGATGCTTGCCGAGACGATGGGTGTAGTATTCAAAGGACTGATGCAGCAACACCACTAGGTGCAACGGCGCGGCATGGGCTTCCTGCGCGTGTTCCGCCAGCAGTTGCAACAGGTGAATCTCGCGATGCTGCGGGTGGTAGGACTCGTATTCGAGAAACTTGCCCAGTTCATCGATCTCGATGAGCAGTCCGGCCCCCCCCTGGGTTGACCAGATGGTTTGTACCTTCCGGATCAGGCCCAACACGTGATCCATCGGGGTGCCGGGCTGGGCGGCAGCGCGCAGTTCGCTCACTTCGGCTTTGGTAAAACCGTTCTGCTCGGCGGCCATAGTCAACGCCAGCATGACTTGGCGAACGAGCGAATCGGGAATGCCGTTGATCGGCACCCGCAGGAAACCGCGCTGATCCCCAAGCGCCTGCTGGAAGCGCTCGGCGAGCGACGCCTCAGTCGCCCGCAAGGTCGCCATGGCGGCTTGATGGGCGGCGCTGGATTTCGGCCCCAGCAACGCGGCTAGAAATAGACCAAAAGCCGACTTGCCGGAACCATACGGCCCGATCAGCGCCAGGGCGCGACTTCTGGCGGCCCGATCCAGCCCTCGAGCAATCTGGGTCAACGCCTGGATTGCCCGCGACGTGGGCAGATAGGCCCGAACCAGCTCAATATTTTCACTATCGCGCGGCAGGTTAATCGAGCGGGTGTAGACCGCCCTGATCTGAATCCGTTGCTCCAACCCGCTCATATCGCCGTGCTCCGGTAGTGCGTCCGCAACACCTCCAAGGGGTCGATGACCTCCCCACGGTAAAGCTGATGCACGCCGGCGGTATCCCGCAATTCATAACAATGGGGATAGCGTTCCATCACCTGTGTCAGAACATTCATCAACCCTTGTTCGTTCAAACGGAAGACCGCGCCCGCCGCCGCCCAGTCATCGCCACCATACAGCACGACCCGAATAGGCAACGCCGGTTGGCGAGGATCAGCGGCAAAGCGGTGCGCCAAGGCAAAATGCAGGGCGATCGGTGGAAAAAACGACCGCTCCACGCGCGGACTCCGATATCCCCGTCCCGCCTCCGCTTCGACCAAATGGAGCTGCGCCAGCGGGGAGTCGAGATGCTCGTCATTACGCCCGGCGACCGGCGCGTACATCCGCAGCAGCGTCGACAAATCCGACTTCAGCGTCGTCTGCGCCCGATGCACGCGCAGTTCCTGCGCGGCAAACTCCCCGAGCGCTTGCAGCGCTTCCTGATACTGAAAGTGCGGCAGGGCGAACCGGTTGAAAAACCAGTAAAATCCTGTCGCCTGTTCGGCGTTGGCGGCGATCAGCCAGTGAATGATCCAGAGGGTGGCTTCATCTTCCAGATAAGGATCGCCCGCCGCCCCCAATAAGGCCTCGCCCAGGGGAGTTGGCACGCCCTGGCCCTCATGGAAGGCGACAACGTCCGTCACCTGCAGCCAGTACTGAATCGCGTTGACCATGTTGCGCCCGACCCCTAAAGCGACCATCGCCTGCTCGGGTTGGGTAAAAACAGCCGGGTTCTGCTTCACCGCCTCAAAACCTTTAGTCAGCCATCCGTACCGCAAAGGGAATGTTTCATGCCGGCCGAAGCTGGCTTTTTCTCGATTGAATTTCACCCATCCAACTCCTGCATGCGACGAACCGCCGCGACGATCCGTTCCACCGCCAGGATGACCTCAGCCATCGTATGGTCGCGGCTGAAACTCAGCCGGACCGCGCCATACAATGGGTCGCCTTCAATCCCCATCGCCCGCAACACGGTGGAAGGTTCCACCGTACCGGAGGAACACGCCGAGCCGGAGGCTATCGCCACGTCCGCCGCCAGTTGGTTGATCAACGCATCGCTGCTGACGCCGGGAATAGCGAAATTGACGATATAGGGCGAACACCGGCCGGGGTCGCCATGGACCTGGAAGGACAGGTGCGCGCCCAACTGGTCCAGAAACTGGCGCTTCAACTCGGTCACATGGGCTAAATCCGCCTTACGCCGCGCGGCGGCAAGACTTAAGGCTACACTCAGGCCAACGATTTGATGAGTGGCCAAGGTGCCAGGGCGAAGACCAAACTCTTGCCCACCGCCGTACATCAAGGGTTGCAGACGCAGATGGCGCCGGTTGCGAACGACCAAACACCCTACCCCTTTGGGGCCATGAAACTTGTGCGCCGACAGCGCTAGCAAATCAATGGGGATTTGTTGCAGGTCGATGGCGAATTTTCCAGCCGCCTGGGCGGCATCGACGTGAAAAAGCACCCCTGCTTCGGTGGCCATCGCTGCCACCTCGGCAATTGGCTGCATCACCCCGGTTTCGTTGTTGGTATGCATCAGCGACAGCAACAAGGTATCAGGCCGCAGGGCGCGTTCGACCGCCTCCGGTTCAATCCAGCCTTGCCGGTTCGGAGTCAGATAGGTCACCTCGCATCCCTCCCGCTGCAGCGCGCCGCAGCATTCCAAAACTGCCTTGTGTTCGAGGGCGGAGGTCACCAGATGGCGGCCGTGCGCCGCATGAGCCAGCGCGACGCCGCGCAACGCCAGGTTGTTCGCTTCCGTGGCACCCGAGGTGAAAATGACCTCGTCCGTTTCGCACCCCAGTTCAGCCGCGATCTCGGCACGGGCCGCCTCAACGACGGCGGCGGCGGCCTGCCCGGGAAGGTGAGCGAGAGATGAGGGGTTGGCGTAACCGTCTTCACTGCTGAGAGATTCGACCATCCGCGCCAACACTTCGGCGGCGACTGGTGTCGTCGCGGCGGTATCAAAGTAAAGAACTTTTATGGGTCTGTTCATGGCCCCTCTATCCGCCAGCAGGGATCGTATGCTGCCCATACTCTGATCGGTTGCCCTCCGCCGCCGCCCCGGCCCGATCTCGTCAGTGATGCCGTCGTCGGTGAAGCGGAAATGCCGCTGGGGTTCCGCGAACGGGGAGTTGATGACGGGGTTGTCGATCAGGTCGGCCATGCCTTAGCCGGTCCAGCGGTCCGTGAACGGGGGCGGCGTAGAACCATTTTCCGCCCGCGACACCGGCGGGATAGCCCCCCTTGCGGCTGGAGTTACCCGGATTTCAACATGTTGATTGAGGCGGTTCAGCACCGTCACCAGCCGGTCAATGCTAAATCCCTTGAGGTCCGCATTTTTGATCCGGGAAATATCCGGCTGCGCCAGTCCGGTGATTTCGGCGGCCTTCTGTTGCGACAGTCGCCGCTCCCGCAGCTCCCGGAGGATCTCCGCCGCCAGTTCCGCCCGCATCTGCCGGGCCTCGGCATCCGGCCAACCCAGATCGCGATAGACGTTGCCGCTGCCTCGGATGAGGTCCAGTTCTTCAGTCATGTCAGCCTCTCCTTCAGTCGCGTGATCCGCTCCCGGATCACATCGATCTCCCGTTGCGGTGTTTTAATTCCTTGGGTCGATTTCTTCTGAAAGGCATGAATCACCCACACATCTTCACCCATCTGGACCGCGTAAACGGTCCGGTATGCCTCGCCCTGATACGGCAAGGCGATCTCGAACACCCCCGAACCCAGCCCTCGCATCGGCTTGGCAATCCCTGCCTTCTCGCCTCGGGCGGCTATCACCAGAGCGTCGGTGATCCGCTCCTGCGCTTCCCGCGGAAATTCGTCAAACGCCTTTCGCGCCGCCTTGATCCATGAAATAGCCCGGGTAGAACTGTCCATGCAATAAATAATAGTATATTTACTATAACTTTGGGATACATAAAGTTAGGAATCCGCCATGTCCAGCACTCGCCGCCTGTTCCTCCAGTGGCTGCCTTCGCTGCCGCTGCTGGGCTTCCTCACCCGGCCCGCCATCGCCTTGCCCGCACCCCGCAAACTGCTGCTGAACCAGTTCCGAGTGGCGGGTTTGGCCTACTACGAGGTGGAAACGGCGATCCACGCGATGCAAGCCGGCGATCCGCTGCGTCTGGTGGCGGAGCCAACCAATCCGCACGACGAATTCGCCGTAGAAATCTGGCACGGCGCACACAAGCTCGGCTACGTGCCCCGCAGCGATAACCGGCACATCAGCCGACTGTTGCGCCAAGGCGCGACGCTGGCCGGCGAGGTGTGGGAAGCCGACCCGGATGCCACGGTGTGGGAGATGGTGCGGGCCAGGGTGTACCTGATCGCCTGAGCGTGTCACCATGACGGCAAAGCGGGAGCGCTACCGCGCTGGTCCAACCGACGCCTTGGAACAATGAACCGCCCGGTAGGGCAAAGACGCACTCCCGAGCGGCCTCGAATCCAGCGGGCCGGCAGGCGACCGGCCCGCCCAGCATCATCAACCCTGCGGGCCTTACGCTTGTAATAGAGCCCCCATCACCCCAGCCGCCCTCTCTGCGCTTCTGCTATGCCGAAGAGCTCCACGCCAAGACGCTCCAGTTGCTGGAGACCCTGGAGCACGCCGCCGACCCGACCCAGTACCGCAGTGCGCTGGGTAATCTCGTGGTGGAATTGACCAACGCTGGGCTGGACTACTATTTCCTCCAACCGCTGCGCGTCGCCAAGGTGGGTTTTGTGGTGCAACAGACCGCCAATCTTGGGGTAGCCGGCGCGAGCCGGATCATGGCCCCGATGATCCAGAATATTATCGGTCGCCTGAATAAAACCCAGTTGCTGACCATCGCCGGCTTTATCCGCCAACTCATGGGTTGACGGCGCGACCAGGCTCGCAGGTAACCCCACGATGGAAGACCGCGCCCTTTACCCAACCGGCGCCACCGCTGCCCCGGAACCGTCGCCCCTCAGCACCGAGGTGCTGGTGGCCCGTGCCCACGCCCGCCACCAGGGCATCCCCTACGAGGCCGGGGAACAGGTACTCGCGCGGCTGCCGGAACGGTTGCGACCCTGGCCGATCTCATCCTGGGCGGCGAGATGAACGCCGGGGAGGTGGCCTACGCCGTAGCCGCGCTGATCGACGAGATCGAGCACGCGCTGGGGTACAGAGGCCGCCAGCTACACTGAAGACTACCACAAGCTTCAAGCGGCGGACTCCCCGCCATCGAGCCATCCCCCGCGTCTGCGGTCGTGGCCTCACCGACGGTGCGGAGGTAGGATCGCGATCCGATTGGGTCTCGCCCAGCGGCAACGGCTGAATTCGGGCTATCCGGTGGCAGCCACCAACCGCCGCTCCCGCAGGACCCATCCCCGCGTGGCTAGCCAGCGCCGCAGCGCGGGGAGAAACCGGCGGCCGTCTTCGGAATAGACCCAGCAGTAGACGTCCGGCCGGGGATGGTCGTGCGCCAGGAAGTGGTCCAGGGAAGTCTGCAAGCTGGCCAGGGCCAGTCCTCGCCGCCGGTGGGGCGCCAGCAGGGCGGCCCCCGCCAAATAGCCGCAGTCAGCCGAACGGGTCGGGGTCTGACGCAGCGCGGCCCACAGCTCCGCCTCGGTGAGTTCGGCGCAGAGGAACCGTTGCATCAAGACCCGCGAGGTCGGGAGGATCAGCGTGCTGCCGATCACGGCACCCTGGTATTTGATCAGGTTCCAGTAGGCCGGCACGGTATCGAGCAGCCACGCCACGGTGGCGTCGTCAATCGGCATTTGGGTCGGATCGCGGGCGCTCTGGAAACAGGCTTCGGCGATGGCCGCCGCCTGGCGGGCATCAGCGTGGGGGCAGGCGGATGCCGCGACCAATTGGAGAGTATAGCCGTCCGGAAGGGGGTTCATGCCGGGCGCTCCCTCACAGCCGAAACAACGCGCGGGCGTTGGCGGCCCGGACCGCCTGCCAGGTCGGATCGTCCAGCAGCGGGGCGAGAAACGCCCGATACGCCGCCATCGGGGCCAGCGGCCAGTCGCTGCCGTACAGGAACCGGTCCGGCCGTTCGGCGTACTCCAACGCCTCGCGCAGCCGCTCGACCGTCCGTTGTAATCGACCGCGGGCGGCCAGCGCCGCGAAGGCGGCGGCGTCCCCGACGAAAAGCCCGGACAGGTCGGCCCAGACGTTGGCGTTCTTGTAGATCACCTCGGCGGCGTCCACGAACCAGGGGCAACCACAGTGGGCGATCACGAAATCCGTGTCGGGATAGTCCACCGCGACCTCATCGATCAGCAAGGGGTGAGCGTACTTGAGCTTGGCCGAGGCGGCGTAGGTGTCGCCGCTGTGGAAGATGACCGGGATTTGATAGCGGGCGGCCAGGCAATAGTACGGCACATAGCCTGGGCTGGCCGGACCGTGGTGCAGGTAGCCCAGATAGGCCTTGAGGCCCTTGATCCGGCCTTGCCGTAATTGTTGTTCGACGCGATCCAGAGGTTCGGGATCGCTCCGACGCGGATCGGCCACGCCGATGGCGTGCAGGCCCGGCACCCGATCGGCGATCCGCAGCGTCGCTGCGACCCCAAGCGGGTCGTTCGGGTCGTCGGACAGCACGCCCATCGCCAAGGCCTGCACCGTCCCGCTTGCCGCCATGTCCGCCCGCACCGTGGCGGCCACGACCTCCTCGGCGCCGTCCAGCACCGCGGGGAAGGCGGGCAACCCCGGCAGACCGGGCGGCACGACGTGCACGTGGGCGTCGATGATCGCGTCGTCAGAGTTGAGCATCATGGCCCTGCTCCGGCCAGCCCTCGGATTCGAGGTCTTGATCAACCGTCCGGGTAAACCGTGGCGTGCACACGGCGAGAAAGATCAGGTCGGCGTCCCCGGTGTTGGTGATGCGCTGGCGGGTTCCAGGCGGGATCAGCACCACCGCGCCCGGCCCAACGTCCTCGGCCGGCAGTTCCCCTACCTCGACCCGTCCCTGCCCTTCCAGGATCAGGTACCGCTCGGTCACGCCCCGCAGGCGATGCCAGCGGGTGGTCACGCCCGGTTCCACCCGGGCGCGAGCGACCGACACGGCCGTATCGGCAGTTGAATTCCACCACTCGGTGATGAAGCAGCCTTCCGCGAAGAAATACTCGGTCGCCGTCGGGTGTTGAATCTGCGGAACGAGGATCATGACACGCGCCTGTCTCGCTCAAACGGGCCCGTTGCCGAGCCATTCTCGAATTTGACCCCCCGCCTCCCGGCGAGCGCCAGGAGATCGGCAGGCTCCGCCATCGGTTCCCGTTGCACCAGGGCCTGCAATCCCGCCCGGGCCTCCCGGCGCCATTCCTCTTCCAGGCACGCGGCGGCGGCCCGTTCGCCCAGCAGGATCAACAGCAAGGGTTCGTCCACGGCAGCGCCGGCCACCCGATCATCGTGCATCAGCATCGAACCTCTTCCGCATCCATCGAACTCAACCCGCATCCCCAGGCGCCAACGGCGTCGCCGACAAGGCGACCACGATCACGCTGAGGTCGCTGAGGCGCGCCAGATAGACATAGCCCACCTCGGGCAGATGCACCACCCACAGCGCCGACCCCGTGGCCACGCCGGGCACGGTCGCCGTCGTGGACCGGGGCGTCAGACCCAGCGACAGGAAGGATGGCAGCGGCGCGATAAACCCGACTCGCAGCGCCTGGACAAATCGCTGGTAGGGCGTCAGGGGATTGTTCCGGCGGAGGTCATCCAGCAACTGGCGCTGCACGTCGCCGAGAATCGTATTGAACACCCGACAGGCCGCGCCGACCAGGTCGTTAACGTCCAACGAGGCGATGGCATCGATCAGTTTTTTGATCTCCTCCAGGGTCTGGGCCGGATCGAATCCCAGCAAATCCCGAATATCGAAGGTGATCAGGCTGACGGTGCACGCCCCGCCGTAGCCGTCGCGTTGCGGGTTCTTGACGGCGATGAGCGGGTCGGTATCCGGATAATCCATCTGGCGGTTGACGATGCCGCGGGTGGCCTGACTGCCCGCCACCGCCGCCTCCTTGAGCAGCACATCGATATTGGGATCACAGGCCTCGTTGACGGCGTTGAACGCATAGCCGCCGTTGATGGTGTCATACGGCGCGGGATTGGTGAAGATCGCCTGACCGGTGGCCGGATCGTAGCTCAGTTGACCGCCGGCCTCGATGGCATCCAGCGTGGCCTGATTGACGCACAGCGTGGCGTCGATGCGGATCGGCGCTTCCGGCGGACATTCCGCGATGGGGTCGGGCGAGACGCCGATCACCGGTTCCTCGGCGCGAACGGACCGGCCGTCCAGAGGGGCCACAGCCTGGCTGGCCGCCAGCGGTCTGGCCGAACCGGCAGTGGCGGCGGTGGACGTCCACGGCGAGGCTGGGGGAACGGGTATCGCGGGCGAGGTCTCCGGCGGGGACTGAACCGGACTGCTCCCCACCCCACTGCCGAGCGGTGGCGCCGCAGCGGTGGGGTGTATCCACCCAAATCCACCCCCGAACACGACGCCGGTCAAAACCCAGCCGACGAACGCGGGATGCTTGATGGAAATCATGCGCGGAGGACTCGGTTCCGGTCAGATAATGAGGGGCGCGATCACAGGATCATTATTATTGCTTATCTATAAATATTAAACAATTTTAATTGTCAACTCTCCTCGGCTTGGCCTCCCGATGGCGAGCGGGCTCGCCGCTCAGGTCTTGCGCCGAGCGCGGCGGGGTTTCGGCGGCGTGGCCGGATTCGCCGGCGGTTCCACCGGCGGGGGAACGGCTTTCTCGCGCCAGGAGTTCCGCTCCCAGAGGTCGATGCCGCGTTGCGCGGCTTCCAGTTCGACCCGCTCCAGCCAGCGGCGCAATCCGGCCGCG
>Ga0116151_10000259_pt1 | contig 47665 bp, 36 predicted proteins | sample AD_UKC117_MetaG_FD_89893 | JGI IMG/M metagenome (GOLD analysis project Ga0116151, IMG submission 89893) | Active sludge microbial communities of municipal wastewater-treating anaerobic digesters from Hong Kong - AD_UKC117_MetaG | ecosystem: Engineered > Bioreactor > Anaerobic > Digestate...
ACAGCATCGGCCAGATCGACCAGAACGTAGGGCGTGATGGCCAGCGCCTCCTGGGCCTTTTTGTTGAAATCGTCATAGTTGGCCACTGTGAGATGCCCTTCAACGTGGAGAACGGCCGTGTCGTTCACAATCACCAGGTCTGTCTTCGGCAAGATCGTCGTCGGCGCGTTCCCGCGGCGCATCACCCACCACTGCCGCAAGAAAAATGTGCCAAAGCCCACCATGTCGACGGCGTACCGCCGCCACAGGCGGCGCGGTTCCATCAGCAGCCGGTGCAGCCATTCCAGTCCGGCGCGCTGCATCCATTCCGGGGCGCGTTTCGTGTTGCCGGTAATGAAATCCAGCGTGCCGCCCACCCCGATCATTACCGGAATGGCCAGATCACGGCCGTACATGCCAATCCACTTTTCCTGCTTCGGATTGCCAAACGCCACCAACAAAATATCCGGGCGGGCGGCTTTGATTTCTTCAATGATGGCCGGATCCATGTCGATAACCGAACTGTAAGGCGGCGAATGCACCCCGGCGACAATCAGGCCCGGATATTGCTCTTTTAAAATTTCTGCCGCACGGGCCGCAATGCCCGGCGCTGCGCCCAAAAAGTAGATCGAATACCCCTTCTCGGCCGCCCGCTCCGCCAGCGCCGGAATCATATCCGCGCCGGCGACGCGCCCTTCCAGATTCACGCCCAGCAGGCGCGCACCCCAAACCAACGGCATCCCATCGGCCGTCGCCAGGTCTGCCTCTTGCAGCAGATAACGCAACTCCGGGTCAGCCATCGCTTTGACGACAAAATCGGCGTTCACCGTGGCCACCTGATGGCCTTTGCCGGTTTCCCGACCTACACGGACAAACTCATCCAGGCGGTCGAGGGTCTCTGCCATGTTTAAATCGTCGATAGGCACGCCGAGAATAACGATGAGCCTGCGCATAGACCAATCTCCCTTGGGGATTTAGTAAGCACCTCGGCCTGTCAGAACTGCCGGGATTGTCTTCAGTAAAATTTCAATATCTTTCAAGAGGCTCTGCTCGGAGATGTACTGCAAATCCAACTCCACCCACCGCTTGAAGCTCAATTCGCTGCGGCCAGACACCTGCTGCAAGCCGGTAATTCCCGGCACGGCGTCCAAGCGGCGCAGCTGATCAAATTGATATTGGGCGACCTCATAAGGCACCGGCGGCCGCGGCCCAACCAAGCTCATTTCCCCTTTCAAGACGTTAAATAACTGTGGTATCTCATCAATGCTGGCCTTGCGGATGACGCGGCCCACTCGCGTCACGCGGGGGTCGTTTTTCATTTTGAAGATCACTTCGTCCGCATCATTTTGGGCCATCAGCTCGGCTTTGCGCGCTTCGGCATCCACGTACATGGAGCGGAACTTGTAGCAGTAGAAAGGTTTGCCCCACTTGCCTACGCGAACCTGCTTAAAAAAGACAGGGCCAGGCGAATCGAGTTTAATCGCCAGGGCCATGACGCCAATCACCGGCAAGGCAAAGGGCATTGCCAGGCAAACCAGAATCACGTCAAACACGCGCTTGAGGTTGCTGTTGATCTTGTTGCGGATTACCCAGGTAATCAGGCGAAAGCGCATGCGCTGGATGGTGCGGGTGCTTTTGAAGCTCTGGTTCGCATACTTTTCCAACATGCGCGCCGCTTTTTCGGCCTGCTTTTGTTCATCCGGAGCGGTAGGCATCACGGCCGTTGCCTGATAGGCAGGAACTGTATTTTCTTCACTCATAACCATCTTCGTCTGCTTCTGCGCACGGGCAGTCTGTGCACCAGAATTAACATGGGACTTTTCCTGGCTTAGCTGCACGTTACGCCTCGTCATTGCGCGCTGTCCGCACCCAGTCGTGGGAATCCAGACCGAACAAAACGCGCCCATAGTGCCATACTTTCCAGGTGACAAACACCGGAATATTGACCAGCGCCAGGTAGACCGAGCGGGGGGCGTGGACCAGGCGAAGCCCGGATAACAGATAAACCGCCTGCCCTACAATCAAGCCGATGGCCAACCAGAAGTTAGTCCAGGCCAGGGTAACGGCCGTTCCCTCCGGCAACAACAGGCTGGCCAGAACGACAGACACCACAGCGGCAGCCAGATACAAGCCACTCAACGCGGCCAACACCGAAAACGGCGGAATGAGGTGTTCCATGGCGGCATCAAAGAACAGATAGGCACGGCCGTACTCTCTTTGCCGCAATTGCCGCCCGGCGGCCCGCAAAAGCTGCGGCACGTACAAACGCAGCATCTGCATCCGGCCGCGTTCCCAGCGCACATTTTGCGTGGCCGCCCCGGCCAGCGTTTCCGGCATCTCCGCCTGAATCACCGCCTCCGGGGCAAAAGTCACACGCTCGCCATTGAGGATGAGCGTCATGTGAAATTCTATGTCTTCGGTAATCGAAGCCGACCATTCATTCTGGCGCATCACGTCGGCGGCAAAGACCATGCCGTTACCTTTCAGGCCGGCGGAACCGCCCAAGGTCGTGCGGCCTAACGGCCGTAAATAATGCAGCACCGCCAGCGCCGCGTACCGCAGCCCTACACTCCAGCTCCGGCCCGGATCACGCACCGCATAATAAGCCTGAATCACTCGTTCGCCCTGCGCCAGCCTAGCCGACATCGCCTGTAGGAAATTGGGCGAAACCACTGTGTCGGCGTCAAGGATAACCACCGCGTCGTGGGGTTCGCCAGAAGCCCACAACTCTTGCAGCAGCCACTGCAGGGCATACCCTTTGCCCGGCTGCGCCGTGTTGAAGCGTTCATGCACCACCGCGCCGTACTGCCGGCCGATAACGGCCGTCTGGTCTGTGCAGTTATCGGCCACCACGTGGACGGCATAAAGCTCTTGGGGATAGGTCATCTGCGCCAGATTGCGCAGCAGATCGGGCAGCAAGCGCTCCTCATTGTGCGCCGGCACCAAGATCATAAAACGGCTGCCGGCTCCGCCGGATGACGACTGCAGACGGCCGGCTTGCCGCCAGGCAACCAACGTCAACAGGAGCAAATAGCCGACTAAAAACGCCAGCAGCAGCCCCAAGAGCAACAAAATTATCGGCAATATTGAAAGCAACCAGATCATTCTAAAAACTTCATGAGCGCTTATTAACCGTCAATGTCTCACTTCGACGAATAGCCCGGAATTCAGACATATAACACGATCTTTTCAGGATAATGATGGAAATTGTTTTGTCGGACCACTGCGTCTTGAAGCAGATGAAACAACATACTTGATGAGGGAATCGGCCAATTTGCCACGAAGAAGGATTCCAATAAAGTTATGGTCGACGGCATTTCCGCTAACCTATCGGGCGGGAGTGGATGCCAACTTCGACCCTGTCAATCACCGTTCCAGACGCACGGTCACCCTGAAAATTCCAGGCATATTGTCCGGCTAATTTTGCGGTGTGCTGTTTATGCTAGGCTGGCAAACTTACAGTAACGCTTACACAGGACCAGAGTACAGCGATGCCGGTTTTCAGCCGTAAAAACAAAAGTCCGCGCCCCGATAAGCAGAGCGCGGACCAGACAGGCAGCAGCGAGATGCCTTGTCAGGCTATCAGAATTTCGGCTTGGAGACCGAGTTGGGCCAGCTGGCCGGCGATTTCATCCTCGTAGTTGCGATTCATGATGATGACCACGTCGGGTTGGTACGCGCGCAGGAATTCCGGCGGCACAATTTCCTGGCCGCTGCCGGCCACAAACATGCCTTGCTTGCGCGGATTAATGTCCACAGCATATCGGATGAGCCCTTCCTGGTCGAACTTGTTCATGAACATGACGCCTTTGGAACCAGACCCCCAGACGACAGCGCGACGGCCGTTGCGCCCCAATTCCTGTAACACACCTTGCCAGTAAGCCACCTTCTGCCGATAGTTGTCGGCAAAGCGGGCCACGTCAGCCGTCAGGGCGGCCAGTTCAGCGGCGTTGGGGGGAGTGGGTACGGCCGTTGCCGCCGCCAACCTCGCCTCAATCGTCAGGAACTGCCCGCCAAAGGTCTCGTTCACCGCCAACACCTCAAACCCGGCCTGCGTAAACAGGTGGGCCAGCGAAACCGGGCTGTAATAGGAACAATGCTCGTAGATGATGTCCCAGATGCCCATCTGGCGTACCGTCCACAGGACGTTGGGCACTTCAAAAAAGACGATGGTGTCCATACGGCCGTTAATCGCCCGCTTCACCGTCTGCAAAAATGGAACCGGCTCGTGGATGTGCTCCAGCAAGTGGCGGCAGCAGATAAAATCGGCCGGGTAATCGGCAAATTCCTCGGAATAAAAGGCCTGGACGAAGGAAACGGCCGTGTCCGACGCCTCTTCTTTCGCCACGTAGCTTGGGTCAAAGCCCGCGCCGCGATTCCCGCCCAGGCGGCACAGCATCTTCAAAAAATCCCCCTGCCCGGAGCCAATTTCCACAATATCCTTGTCGTGCAAATCATACGCAGCGATCAGGCGCTCGGCCAACGCAGTGGCGTACTCTTGAAAACGCGCTGAAAAGTGCAGCGAGTTTTCGTAAGCCTCCGTGTAGGTCATCAAATCCGGGTCGAAGGCGCTGTTGTAGATGTGGCCGCAGCCCGGCAGATAGGCCAGGTGGATGTCGCCGCGCGGGGCAGCCAGCGCCCCCGCACGGGTGGGCCAGAGCACGTTGCAATGCACCGGCAGCCGGTCCATGTTGAGCACCGGCGTCGGAGCGCCGGCGCAGATAGCAAGCGGGTTTTGGTTCATCGTTACAAGTCCTCGACAGTCATGATGGTGGGATTCAGGCCCAGAGCCTGCAAATCGCGGCTAATTTCGGCGCGATAAATCGGGTTCATGATGATGACCACGTCGGGCGGATCGGTAGGCAGATAATCCGGCGCGACGATTTCCTGGCCGCTGCCAGCCAGAAAGGTGCCGGTTTTGTGCGGGTTAATGTCGACCACGTAGGGAATCTCGTCGACGCCCAGCCCCAGCGTCGTCAGGAAGGCGACGGCTTTAGAACCGCCGCCCCACAAGGTGATTTTTTGCCCCTGGGCGCGGAAGGCGGCGATTTTTTCCTGCCAGGCGGCGATTTTTTGCGGCACGGCCGTGGCAAAACGTTCAACGGCCGTCAGCACACCGTCCAGGTCATCGCCCAAGGGGATGGGAGCGCTGGGGTCGGGAACGGCCGTGGGCTGTGCCGCAATCATCAGGTATTGATCGTCATAATCGGTCCACAAATCCAACACGGTAAAACCCGTATGCCGGAACAGATGGGCCAGCGAGCCTTTGGTGAAGTAAGAGCAGTGCTCGTAATACACGTCCCAAAAGGCCAGGTCTTCCAGCACGTAACAGGCATTGGGAATCTGGAAGAAGACAATGGTCTCCTCGCGGTCGCCAATCGCCCGGCGCACGGTGCGCATAAATGCACCCGTGTTCGGGATATGCTCCAGCGTCATCTTGCAGACGAAAAAGTCAGCGTCGTAAGCGGTGTATTTCTCTGAGTAAAAATCGGCGATAAAGGTCAGGCGGTCGGCGGCTTCGCTGGGATGGCGGCCAGGCACATAAGCCGGGTCGAAGCCGATGCCCGTGTTCGGCCCCATCTCGCACAGCATGGTGATAAAGTCGCCCTTGTCGCAGCCGATCTCGATAATCGTCTTGTTATGTAAATCAAACCGGTCGATCAAGTCCTGGGCCAGCCGCTGGTGAAAGCGGTTGAAGGTGGGCGAATAGCCCTGGGTGGCCTCATACCGGGCGTTGTACTGCGTCAACGCCGGATCAAAACTCACATTAGAGATAAAACCGCTGGTCGGACTCACCGCCAGGGTGATGGTTCCGCGCGGGAAATTGAGCGCCTCCTGCTGGCTGTTCAGCAGCAGGACGCTGTTGGTGGGCGCGCCTTCCACCCGGTAGAAAACGTTCATACCGGGCACGCCGCTCCCAGGGCAGGGAATGTCTAATTCTTGCAGGTGCATACTTTTCCTTGTTTTAAATGGGACGCGGATAAACGCGGATTGTTCAGATTAGCCATCGTCGTGCCGCTGTGAGTATTCACGTCCGAAGTTAATTCTTTACATAAGCTGCCAAACGGTTGGCGTAATGGATGAGATTCATCATGGCGGCGATGCGGGCACGGCCGTTCACGCCCAACCGCCGCGCCTCATCAGGGCGCCCCAGCAGATCTTCGATGGCGGTTCGCAGGGCCGCCGGCTCTTCCGGCGGCACGTAAATGCCCGTTTCCCCTTCTACCACCACGTCCGTCTGCCCCGGCGTGCGCGAGCAGATGACCGCTTTTTCCATGGCCATCGCTTCCAGCAGCGCCGTCACGCCCGCCTGAAAGTTGACGTTGTAGAGCGGCATCACCAGAAAGGCGCTTTGGGCGTACAGCTCGCGCAGCTCGTACTGCGTGAAGCGGCGCACCAGAACGTTGTCCGGTATCTCCTGGTCGGCAGTTGTATCTTCGCGTTTGGACCAGGGGCTGGCGGCGGCAATGACCACCTGAACGTCCAATCCCCTCACAGCCTGCATCAACGTCGGATAATCGCGGAATTCCAGGCCGACGGCGCAAATGATCGGCTTATTCTGCCCATTCAGGCCCAGCAAATCATCGATTTTGCCTGCTTCTGCGGGGGCGAAAAAGGTATCGTCGACCATGAAGGGTGTCAGGACCACCCGGCCGCCGGGAACGCGCCAGCGCTGCTCGATGAACTGTTTTTGCCAGGCGGCGTAGACGAAAAAGAGGTCGATATGGCTTTGCAGCCGGAACCAATCGAGAAAAATCATCTTTTTGCCCACGGACAGGATGTGGACAATCATGAGGTGACGCGGGCGCGGGCCAAAATTGAGGAATTTGACCAGCAGTGCCAGGGGCAGCCCCACCTGCTCGCCGTCGGTGAAGATGACGCGATACCGGCGGCGCAGCGTGAAGCAGGCCCAGGCTAACACCAGATTCGGCCCGCCGATTTTCTCTAGCAGGCGGCCAAAAGCGCCGGTGAGCCGGCGCGCCTGGGTATAATCCAGCAGATCGGCGGGAAATTCGCGGGCCATGGCGACGTAGTCGGTTTCGGGGCGTTCACCGCGGGCGATTTTGGCTTCCACTTCTGGATCGATTGTGCCGGAGACGGTGAGGAGGACGTCGTTCATGCAATCACCTTGCGAGCGCGGCTGGTTTCCTTGAGCAAATCGAGCAACTGGCAGGCGTTGGCGGCGGCATCGAAGGTGCGGCGGATTTGGGAAACGGCCGTTTCCCCCTGCCTTAAACGCAGCTCCGGGTTCTCCACCAGTTGCTGCAGCGCATGGGTCAGCGCGGCCACATCGCCGGTGGGCACCAGAAAGCCCGTTTCCCCCTCAAGCACAATTTCGGGGATGGCGGCCACGGCCGTGGAGACCACCGGCAGCCCCGCCGCACCCGCCTCCGACAACACCATCGGCAAACAGTCGCCGTAGGTAGGCAGGCAGAAGATGTCGGCAGCGAAATAAAGCTGCTTGAGCGAGTCGGAGTTAGGCTGCATGTCGTTGTAGACGAAGAGGCCGGGTTCAGCGGGGACCGGGTCGCGGGTGACCAGGTGGAGTTCGAGGATGGGAACGGCCGTTTGCCGCAAACTGCGCCACGCTTCCAACAGCAGCAAGCCGCCTTTGCGCTCCAGGTTGCCACCCACAAACAAAATTTTCACCGGGCCGTCGTGGCGACGGCGCGGCTCCGGGCGCGTCCAGGCATCCACGTTCACGCCGGGCGGGATGACCGTCACTTTGTCGGGCGGGACCTCGTATTCGCCGACCACGCCTTCTTTGGCCCAGGCCGACCAGGTGACGACGTGCTGCGCCGCCGCCAGGCAGTCGCGGTTGAGCCGCCACTTCCAGTTTTCCAGCCAGGCCGGGCCGGAACTGTGGGCGTAAAACTCGCCCAGGGAATCGTATTGGCGCGGGGTGGCGTCCAGGGAGACGATGCCGGGGATGCGCTTGAGCCAGTTTTGGGCCAGAACGGCCGTCACCTGCGTATGGAAAAACAGCACGTCCAACGGCGTCTGCCGCTGCATAGCGGCGATTTGCTGGCGCGCCTGCAAACCCGCTTTGAAGGTCCAGTTAGGCACAAGGCCGGCCAAACCGCCAGCCTCCCAGGAGGGCAGGCCCCAATACGCTTCGATGGTGGGGTCTTGGGCTACGTTTTGCTGCAAATTTTGCCCGTGGGTGATGTGGCCCAGGGCCTGTTCGATGATGAATCCGATTTTAATCAAGTGATATTCCCAATTATTATCAACACATTGTGTACAGTTCTACTGTGAAACCCCTAACCCTGATGTTTCTAAATGCGTAACAACACTTATTAACGAAGCTTTAGCTTACCGTGACAATTAAATTTAAAATTTTTTGTACAAGATCTCGGTCCACTGATCGGCTATTATCTTAGGATTAAATTGAGACAAGGCACGTTCACGTCCTTTATTGCCCATTTCCTCAGCGAGCTTTCTGTCCTGAACCAATTTGAGAAGATCGTTGGTGAGTGTATCTACATCTCCGACTTCTGAGAGAAACCCCGTTTCCTTGTCAATAACCATTTCCGGTACACCACCAGACAAACTGCCAACCGTGGGTAAGCCTGCCGCCATTGCCGCCAGGAATACTAAAGGTAAGGCATCATTCTCAGTCGGCAGACAGAATATGTCTGTTCCAGAAAGAATATATGGCAAATCCGCCCGGAACCCGGCAAACACAATGGCATCGCCCAGATTTAAGCTTGCAGCCTCCTGTTTGATGACCTCTCCATATCCAGTTCCGGTTGTAGAAACCCCACAAATCAACAATCTGGCTTCTGGAACTTGTTGGTGAACCTCTGAAAAAGCGTGCAGCAAAGCCATATGCCCTTTATGGGGATCCAGTCTGGCGGCGGTGGTTATGACACGGGCGTTTTCAGGCCAATTGAATTCATGCCGCAGAGAGAGTTTATCTTTGGGGATATTATATTTGCTCAGATTGGCGCCGTGGTGGAGGGTAATGATGTTTTCCTCTTGAACGCCAGCGGCTACGGCCGTATCCCGCACAAAGTCGGAACAGGCGATCAAGTAAGAATGATTGCGAATCGTCTGATAGGTGCCCCTTCCCAGCCATGGCCCTACCGGGTAGGATATATGAATGATGTGCGGGATTTTATACCAAGCAGAAAGCCATCGCGCCAACATCACCTCAAAATGCTGCTGTGAAGTATAAATAAAATCCGGCCGGATCGATTGTATCTTTCCCCGTAAAAAGTTTATAGAGGCTGGTAACCGAGAAGCCATCATTACAGCCCGACGATATTTTGACGGTTTGGGCTTTATACTCATATCCCGGCCAAAATCCCAACGGAACAGATTGTCGTTCCCCAGGTGTTTCTCCAAATGGGAATAAGAACCAGGATTTGAAGCTTGTTTTTGCCAGACAAAATAGTTAGCAATTTTTTTCGGGTTGGCATGACGCGCCAGTAACACATGAACATTATATTCACTGGTGTGATGCCAGCTTGCATGTAAAAAAAGTACGCGTTTCATAGCAAAATTTCCCAAACGATTCGAGGAGGACAACCGTGTGACTTATTCATCAGATTACGAGTTTAGGCATGCAGAACATGCCTTACTGTCCTAATAACGTCTTCTACATCCTCGTCCGTCATCTTGGGCGAGAGTGGTAGGGAGGCGGTGCGTTCGCTGATCCAGGCGGCATTGGGAAAGTCGGACGCCTGAAAGCCAAATCTTTGCCGATAATAGGGATGCAGGTGGACTGCCAGGTAATGAACGCCTGTGCCTATTTTTAGCTCATGCATGCGCTGTAAAAATGCATCGCGGTTCAGGCCACACCGTGCCTCGTCAATCATCAAGGTGTACAGATGGCGGGCATGCACATTTTCCGGTCGCGCCGGAAGCGGCGTGCCAACGGGCAAATCGGCAAAAGCCTCGTCGTAACGGGACCAGATTTCGTTGCGCCTCTGGAGGTATTTGTCGATTTTGGCCAGCTGATGGATACCAATCGCCGCCTGGATGTCCATCATGTTGTATTTGAACCCTGGGAAAACTACCTGATAGTGCTTGTAACCATCGTCAGAGAAGCGTTTCCAGGCATCCCGACTCATACCGTGCAGACCATACATTTTTATTTTATCGGCCAGGTCGGGGTTGTTCGTGGTGACCATGCCACCCTCTCCGGTGATGATATTTTTAGTCACGTAGAACGAGAAGCAGGTTAAGGTACTGATGCTGCCAATTTTGCGGCCTTTGTAGACGCTTTCGATGGCGTGGGCCGCGTCTTCGATGACGATCAGGTCATGTTTTCGGGCAATGGTTTCGATGGCGTCCATGTCACACGGCCGTCCGCACAAATGAATGGGAACAATAGCCCTGGTACGGGGGGTGATGGCGTCTTCAATTCGCTGGGGATCGATCAGCATGGAATCTTTTTCGCAGTCGACCAACACCGGGACTGCCCCGGCATGAATGATCGTGTTGACTGTGGCGCAAAAAGTCATGGGTGTGGTAATCACCTCATCACCCGGTTTAAGACCGGACACCAAAAAAGATAGGTGCAGCCCGGCGGTGCAAGAATTCAGGGCAATTGCATGGTCTGCACCGACATATTCACTAAACATGTCTTGAAACCGAGCCACCTTAGGCCCGGTCCCCAACCATCCGCTTTGCAGCGAGTCGACAACTTCTTGTATTTCCTCGTCTTCTATTTTAGGCGCCCCAAAAACGAGATAATCTTTTCTTGGCACAAACGTGTTCACATGGACCTCCCAAATTTTTAACTGGCTTGGCAAAATATATGAGAAACGTTTCCAGAATAGGCTTTTATACCACCTCCTCTCCTATCAAATGCTGAGTATCTGACGGTAAATATCTTCGATATCCTCGGCCATCCGGCGCGGCGTGAAATATTTTTCGGCGCGGGCACGGCCGTATTCCCCCATATTACACCGCAATTCCGGATCGTGGATCAAAGTAAGGATATTTTCGGCCAGTTGTTGAATATCTTGTGGAGCAGATAACAAACCGGATTTGTTATGCTCTACTACCTCACGTGAGCCCCCATTATCTAAAGCGATAACAGGTTTTTTCATACACATCGCTTCCAGGAAAACCATACCAAAAGGTTCCTCAAAGCTGGGCATCGTGTACATGTCGCACGCTGCCATCAACGCTTGCACGTCACGGCGATAGCCGGTGAAAATAACCTCTTTAGTCAGGTCCAACTGATCCACCAATTCTTTCAACTCAGCTGTATAGCTGCCATGCCCAGGATGGGCGCGTGGGTCATCTTCACCTACGATGAGCAATTTAAAGTTAGCGGTTTGTTTTTTAACTTCGGCCAGAGCTTTGAGCAATTCTGTATGCCCTTTCCAGTAACTGAGCCGGGAAACTGTCAGCAAGAGCGGTGTGTCAGCCTCAATGTTAAATTCTTGACGAATAGGACGGCCGTTTGTGTCCGGATCCCAACGATCACATTCAATCGCATTCAACGAATAAAAGGTTTTCTCCGCCGGATACCCCATAGCCACGATCGACTCGGCCACAAACTCAGACACCCCCACCAACGCATCCGCCTGGCCCATCGCCCACTGCACATTTTTGCTGATCCAGTCTTCGGCCTTCACGTGCAGCTCAATCACACATTTAGCCCCGGTTAATTTCGCCAAAAGCTGCCCGTAAAACGCATCACGCGGCTTCTCCGTGCAGTGGATAATCTGAATTTGGTTATCACGTATGTACTTGGCTAGACCGGCCAGGCTAAAAAAGGCGGGTACACCCTGAGTAACAGCATCACGAACAATAGCGCTCTTGCTGCGAAAATTAACCGACGTCCCAAAATTTGTGGGCCGAATATGCAGGTCTGGTAATTTTTCCAAGGCTATTGCTGCTGCAGATTTGGCGCCATTATGGCCATAGTTACAGGCAACATGCACGTTGATCCAGCTCCGGTCAAGCTCTTTAATCACCAGAGAATGAATATACGAATCAGCGCCGAAGTAAGTCTGTGATTGCATGAAGAGTACATTTAGCATAGGTGTTTCAATACCGGCCTTCACCATTCAGGCCGCCTCGTGGTTTGTTTTATATTCTTTTTTCAGGAAAAGCGCGGCCGTCACCGCCACAAAACGTCTGGGCAACCCTCCCAGATCCCAAAGCAGGCAATGGATGTGCCTCAGGCCAAATCTGGCAATGTAAACTCGACAAAAGACCCGGTCCAGCAGGGAAGCATTGACGCCCTCCAAGGTCTGATTAAACTCGGATAGGATGCGCCAGTTCGGATACTTTGGCCGTGACATGCCTTGCGTATCATACCAGGCAGCATAGGCGTCGGTGTCCAGGCCACAAGGGACTTCTGCCTTGTAATATTCATTGGATTGCGCGGAATGACGCCGGGACAGGAACAGATACTCAGAGACTTGTTGGAAGCGGCCTAAAAGGCTGAGACGGGCAATAAGGATAGTGTCTCCGTGGGTATGGGGCAAAATGAGTTTTGTTTTTTTCAGGGCGGCCACCCGGATGAGGCCAAATACATAAAAGCTGTTATGCCAGCCAAGCAAAATTTCGTGGAAGCGAGTTCGGGGATGAACGTCGTCAATCCGCAGCTCTAATTCGCAGGTCAAAAAGGGTTGATCGTGCTCATCGACATATTTTGCCCAGCAAAAACATAAAACAGTTGCCGGATCATTGTCTAAAACGGGAACGCAGCGCTTGAGAAAATCCGGGGCCAGCATGTCATCGGAAGCTAGCCATTGAAAATATTCGCCGCGCGCCAGCTCAAACGTCCGGTTGAAATTGGGGGCAGCGCCCAGGTTTTGCTCATTTCGGACATAACGAATACGTGAATCTTTGGCGGCGTAGGTCCGGCAGATAGGTTCCGTTGTGTCGGTGGAAGCATTATCACAAATGATCAGTTCAAAGTCAGGAAACGACTGGGCTAGAACAGATTCAATTGCCCTGGCAACATATTGTTCCCCATTATAAACTGGAAGGCCAATGCTGACCTTGGGATTATCGATGCTCATCTTTTTATCCTGCACAAATGGTTCTAGCTGGTTGATCGTTTGCCTGATTTACAATTGAAGCTTCAGGCCCGACTAACTGCCGGGCTTGTCGTGGTTAAGGGCTGGAGTAGATTGTTTTGTGCCTCATAGTTTTTCATTCCGTGGGCGTAGCCGCTGGAAAAAATACGCCAGCCAATGATGCCTGACGCCAGACGATGCGGGCGGAAGGGATGCTTCCAATCATTCAGGCGCTGGCGCTTTACGCCGGTGAGCCATTCGGGTCCTCGACGATCGCCCAGGAGAGTTAATTTGGCGGCTAATCCGCCGTTGGCAAATGAATAATTGCGGGCGTGTTTCCACAGTTGGGTGTTATAACGATACCCAAAGGTATGGATAACAACGGCCGTTGGCGTGGTGGCCATTTTTATACCCAGCGCTTCGGCGCGCAGAAGGTAATCTGTATCATCGGCGGCCGGGAATTCTGTGCCTGGCCCCAGGTAAGCATCCCAAGGACCAACGGCCGTTGCCACAGCGCGCCGAAAGGCCACATTGCAGCTGATCCACTCCCAGCCAGCCGGCGGCGTGAAATTCATTTGTTGGGGCTCATACACGGTTTCGGCGGGCATAACGGTGGGGCATTTGGCAATTCCCCTCTGTGTTTTAGGCGGGGCCACCACCGCGCCGCCAACTAAACCAAGCGTAGGATCCTTTTCAAAATAGTCTACGAAAGTTGCCAGCCAGGCTTCGTCGGCTTCACAATCATCATCAATAAAGGCAAACACGTCGCCGGTGGCGACTTCCATGGCCTTGTTTCTGGCCCTCGTGGCTCCCCGTTCTAATGTATGCACATAATGGATGCGATCATCGGCCGCCGCGCCTATCACCGCTTCTCTGGTAGCCTGGGTTCGAGGGATGTCAGGGTCTCCCTGACCAACAGCCAGAAGCTCCCAATCATCCCAGCTTTGCTTCAGGATAGAGTGAATGGTCAGGGCAATGGTGTCCGGCCGGGAAGTTGGTACGCATACGGAAATTTTCATTTTTTCCCCTCAGTCAATGCCGCCAATCCAGTCCGCAATTTATTTACGGCAGTTTAAAAGAATCATACGGGCATAAAGTCATCAAGAAAAGAGATGACTCTACCGCGACGCCAGAAGCCGGCCATGCAGATACGTGGAATTGACAATTAGACATTTTTACGCAAAAAATCTCATCGGGGATTTATGGTCCAAAATACTGCCCAACCCCTTATCCAGATTGCCATCTTTATATAGCACGAAAACCTTGCGACCTGCCTAAAGCCATTCTTACGGAACGGATATAGAATAAGCATATAGCCAAATAGGAACGGCCGTTTTCTCTCAACTAGTTGTTGAATCCACCAGAGTAAACCGCAAAAAGTTTTGGGTATTAGGCCCGAAGGATTTTGCACCAATTTAGTCGAGTATCCTAGGTTTCAAACCCTTCGGGTCTTCTGAAAACTTTCTACTGATCACTAGACAAAATTCACCCAGCGGGAACTATATTCGGATATCCGGGAGGTCCAGAAACTAAGGCGTTTCCGTGGCAGGTAAAGAAGGCAGCCAGATCTCCTTACCAATGCTGAGAATGGAATTCGGCGGAAGGCAATTCACGCTAAGGACCAATTCAAGAGAGGCATTGGCTTCATAGGCCAGGTTTGCCAGACTGTCACCACTCTGAATACGGTAGCTTACCCAGCCTGAAGGAGGCGAGATCACACAGGTCGAGGTGGTGGGGGTGATGGCCGGGGTTGCGGAAACGGCCGTAGGCGTCTCGCTTGTAGGAGTTTCTGATTGTGACGGCGAGTCAGCCGATTCTGGCGTCGCTGAAGCCGTCGGAACCGGCGTTTCGGCACTACTAGCCAGCATAATAAAATTTACGTCATCAATGTAAATTGTGTTCGTAAAACCAACGTCATTCTTCAGGTAAAATCCTGTGATGAATTGATACTCCGGATCATAAATCAGCGAATCAATCGGCAGATAAACCTCAACCCAGGTTTCAGGGGGAATGGAACGGTTAAGACCGAGAAAATAAAGCCGGGTTTCAGAAAACGTTTCGCCTGCCGGAAACTTCACAGAATCATCATTGGCAACCCAATAATTAATTTCATTGCTGCCAACCACTGAAATTGCAAGTTCATCCAGTTGAAGATAATCATCACCGCTGTTCAGCCAGAAACTTATCCCTATTACCTCGCCAAACGGGTATGAAACGGTGGTTTCCGGTTTCACGGTAAAAAAGAGCATGGCAAAATCCACTTGAGGGGTAAAGGCAATGGAATGCTGGCCACTACGCACACGAATATCACTGGTCGTGTCGAATATGGAGCCCGTATCCTCTAAAATGGCCCAATTTTCATTTAAGGCATCGTCATAAATAGTTTTGGTTATCGCGTCTGTCAGTAAGAAATTTGGCCGGAGCGGCGGACTGGTTGGAAAAGGAGTGGAGGTAGCCGTCGGTTCCGGCGTATTCGGTTCGATAAACAGGCTGGCAATAGTGGGAACGTTCGAAGGACTATCATTCGTCTGTGTTTCAGTAGCTACCGCCTCTCTCGTTTGCGTAAAAAACGTGAACGTGGTCGGGGTAGCCATGGGCGCACTGGTTACATCGGAGAGCGACGTCTCAGGCACACAACCGCTAAGAAGCCAGACAGATAGCAATCCCAAGGTCAGAGCTAAACGTGTTTTCATGATGGGCTGCCTTTTTGGGCTGTTTCTTGCAAAATTTTCACGATGCGCGCTGTATTTCGCCGGGCGTCAAACATTGCTTCGGCGCGCTGGCGAGCGGAACTGCCCAACCGGCGCCGCAACGCAGCATCGGTTACAAGCTGCTGCAAACGCTCGGCCAATATAGCCACATCGTTCGGAGGCACCAAAAAGCCTGTTACATCGGGAATCACGATGTCTGTAATACCGCCAACGGCCGTCGCAATAACCGGCATCCCCATGGCACTGGCCTCAATCGCTGCAATGCCGAAAGCCTCCGCCTTCGTAGGTAAAACAAAAACATCTGCCGTCTGGTAAAGATGTATCAATTCGGCAGAATTTGGCTGCAGATGATGATAAACTGAAACGCCTTGTTCGGGTTCGATTTGCGTGCGTGTCACCAACACCAGTTCAGCGGCGCCAGCCGGCAAACGGCGAAACGCCTGCAGCAAAACGTCGCCACCCTTGCGATACAAATCCCCACCCACAAACAAAATACGCATCGGTCCATTTCCAGGCCGACCATCTGCCGGTCGCCAAGTCTCCAGGTTGACGCCTGGGGAGACAACCTCGACACGCGCCGGATCAACACCGTAATCCTGAATGAGGGAAGCACGCACCCAGCTAGACCAGGGGAGAATCCGAGCAGCTCCCTGGAAAAGGGTGCGGTTGGCTCGCCACTTGTAATGGCTCAGCAGCCGGAAACGGTCCGGTGAATGGCCATAGTGCTCGGCCATCTGATCATACTGGATAGGGGTGATGTCGGTGGAGAGAATGTAGGGTTGCCGCCGGACAAGTCGACCGGCTAAAGCTGCGGGAACTTGGGTGTTAAACAGGGCTAAATCGGCCGCGTGCTGCCGCAAACCGGCACGGGCTTCGGCACGGCCGTTTAGCGTGCCCCGAATGCTTTGGGGCAATAAGGGTAAGCGCTCCCAAAAATTGCCCTGGTCCTCATAGGTAACAGGAACCCATGTCGCTTCAATGTCATGCGATTGATCAATAAACTGCCGAAGGTTCTCATAATACGCGCGATGGCCAATATGTTGCTCCATCACGAAAGTTACACGGATCATAAATTAACCATACATCAAAATAATGATACCTCGCAAAGTTGTAACAAATTAGAGCGATACGTCTATGGACTCAGCAACATCTGGCAGTCGCTTTTGTTTGATGACTTTGGCTGGTATTCCAACCACAGTGGCTCCTGGCGGCACATCGTGAATGACAACGGCATTTGCGCCAATGACTGCCCCATCCCCGACCTGAATGCCACCCAACACACGCGCCCCGGCACCAATAAACACGTTGCTCCCAATCCGGGGGAAGGCCCATTCATTGCGCATGCCAATGGTTACATTAGCTACAATGGTACAATTTTCACCCATTTCTTGCACGGCAATCACTGTACCGACGGGATGAGCAATGTACAATCCGCCGCCGATGTTGGCCCCGATCCAGATTTCTATGCCGAAAAATCGTAAAAGAAAACGTTGAACCAGGCCTGGTAGCATGGGAATGCCTTTCTCTTTGCACCAGGAGCCAAAACGATACCAGAGCATGACACGTAAGGACATGTACTGCCAGAGCAGCTTGAGCGTCCGCTTTGTGCTGACAAGCGCCGGGTCGGCAATTTGCTGTGGCACAATCCATCGTTGAACGTCTTGCTTAAATTTACCCATTTTGCCTTCACCCATCCGCTACAGAAGTTTCTGAAGGCGGAAGCGCCGCGTGAACGGCCGTTTGCTGTGCTTGCTGGGTCTTCACCTGAGAAAGACCGGCAAAAAACAGCTGACGCCCGCCCAATTGGTCTGCTACGCCCTGATAATAGCGCAAATTGAAAATGCCACTATACGCCTGGCTTGTTACCTTGGCCAAGCCTAATTTGTGGCCAGCCGAGGCCGCCAGTTTTAGCCCTTGCAAAGCCGGCCGGCTGAATAACGGCCGTCCCAAACACAACCGATTCATCATGCGGATCATGATATTACGATCCTGGTATTCACGCCAGATCACTGGCAGCAACCAATCCTGACCTTTTTCGTGCGCAAAGATTACATCGTTACGGCCGTACGCATAGGGAATATTTATCCAGGAGGCAAAGCTCCGCTCGGCGTAATGGTAACCAACTGCCTCGGGATTAAAAACGAATTGCATCCCATGTTCTGCCAAGCGATAAGCCAATTCCACATCCTCGGCACGGGTAAATTGGGTATCGAAACCACCATGCGCCTGAAGATGACTGCGGCGCAAAGAGGTGTTGCCGGTATAAAACTGACGGGCAGTAGGTTCCCAATCGCCCCGTGACATGGCCGTGTACTGCTTTACCAGCATCGCCTGTTCCCATTGCACCCAGGGCGCCATGACAAATTCCGGCGGGGTAAGCATTGGCCCAAGAACAACCACCTGATCCCCCTGGGCGGCATGGATGCGTACATGTTCGGCCAATAACTGGGGCGCAGGAACAACATCGTCATCGAGAAAGACGATCAGATCGCCAACGGCCGTTTGGAAACCGGCATTACGCGCGGCTGCCACACCAGAATTTGCCTGAAACACCGGCCTGAGATTAAGTGCTGTCTGCCAACTGGTTAGAAAGTCGTTGGTGCCATCCGTGGCGCCATCTGATACGACGACCACTTCGAATTCGGCTGGTGAAAGTGTTTGATTTTCCAGCCCGGTCAGCACCCGCTTGAGGGAGTGCAGCCGATTATAGGTGGGAATGACGATGCTAATATCCATAAGAGTAGACGGCCGTTTGCTTACAATTGCCGGATGACTTTTGCCGGCGCCCCGGCAGCCAGAGAACGGGGAGGAATATCACGGGTTACCACACTCCCAGCGCCAATCACACTCCCAGCGCCAATCGTCACCCCGCCCAACACCACAACACGTGCCCCCAGCCACACATTTTCTTCTAGAACAATCGGCTTCGATTCCGGCCGTTCGTCGCGTCGTTCTGGCTCCAGACGGTGAAAATCATTGTCCATGATGATGACATAGGTGCCAATATTACAATGCGGCCCAATGCGCACAGATTGCATGGCAGCAATCGAAGTTCCATAGTTGATAAACGTGCTTTCACCAATCTCCAGCACGCCTTCTGGTCCGGTGGCCAGCTCCAACGGCACAATCCTTCCTTCCAGGCGCGCCCGGTCGCCAATCCGTAAGAGGCCCTCGGTCTTTACGACAGCCCGGCCCCACAAACGCACCCGAGATCCCAGAGTGGAAGCCGAACGAAAATACCAACGAGCGCTGAGAATAGCCCAAACATTATGCAAGAAAGTACGGATCATGGTGTGACTCTATCGTGACGACTTGCCAGATTCAGGCCTCGGGCATCGCTTGCAGCCAGTTTTCGGGGACGTCCAGATGGCGCATTAATTTTGCCGGCACTCCACCCACGAGGGTATTCGGCGCGACGTCTTTCGTAACAACTGCGCCAGCAGCGACCACCGCCCCGGCACCAATGGTAACGCCCGGCAAGACTGTGCAGCGCGCGCCAAGCCAGGCGCCTTCTTCAATAACAATAGGCTGCGGAACCAATAAGCCCAAGCGATATGTGGGGTCGCCAATTTCATGGGCGCCGGTAATTAACATAACTTCCGGCCCAAGCGTCGCGTGGTTGTGAATATAAATAGGCGCAGCCACATCAAAAAAGCAATCGACGTTAAACAAAGCATGGTGGTCGATAATTAATTTTTTTTGGATGTCGCTGCCGATAATTCTAGGCAATCCCAGAAATGACACGCCATCTCCAATCTGGAAGCCAAGAAAACGCAATAATTTTGCCCGCAGGCGGCTGCCCACGTAAGGCGGCAGAGGGAACAACAAGATTCGGGCGATTATCCAGCGAATGTGCAAGCCATACAGCTCTTCGCGGACGATGCCAAGCAACTTTCGGATCATATAGACAGCAGGACCTCACTTTGTGGAGTTTGTTGCTGGTGGAAACGGCCGTATTTCTGGCGCAGGTTCCGGTTTGGACTGCCAGGGCCAGCGCGTGGGCGGCTGAGGGACCGGTTGGCTGGTAATATGCTCCAGAGCACCCAACAATCCAATCATCATCCCCACATAAACCATACTTTGCGTATCCCAGGAAATATCGGCATAAGCGTAAATAAAGTGCATAACGATATAGAGAACGGCCGTGGCCGCCATGGCGCTCAGGTCATCTCTGGGCATACGCCATAAAGCGCGCACCCCCACCATAATGGCCGACCCAACAAAAAACAACATGGCCACAAACCCCCCCACACCCATCTTAAGCCAGATCCAGATGATGGAATTATGGGGAAAATACTGCCACCACTCAAAAAAGCTGATATCGGGCAAGGGCACAATCACGTAAAATTTTTGACCAAAACCGATGCCGGTGAACGGCCGTTGATGGATCGTGAAGCCCGTATTCACATTTTCGATCTGCCGATAAAGATTGGAAGACTGATCGGCCGCATCCGCCTGGTCCGTCGCCACCACAGACTTAACAGCCTGTGCCGGCAACCCCAGCGCGCCACCCGCATTCCAAAAAACCACAATATATAACGCACCAACAACCGCCAAAGGTGGCACAATCAACCAAAAGGCACGACGATTTTCCAGAAACAACAAAATAGCCATAAGTACCAGAGCAATAGCCAGCGTCAAAAAAGCAGCCCGGCGCTGGGTTGCCAGATACGTCAAAAAAACTGGCGGAATCATCCATGGAAGAATAAATCGTTTCGCAGACGACGCCTTGTACAACCAGACAGCGGCAGTAAAAACAAACAACGTGTTCATATGAATAGCGGCGGCGTGGTCAGTAATCGCTTCGACGCCATTCAAACTGGCCCTTAATGTCACCAAAAAATAATAACTACCGATTAAGCCCTCAACGAATAAAGCCAGCATTGACGCCCAAAACAAATTACTGGCTTGTTTACGAGTTTCAATCAAGTTACTGGTCAAAAAGAACATGGCAATCAAGTAAAAAATCGGGCGAGATTCCCATAAAGCGATATTAAGATTTCCGCCTGTATAAATGCCATAAAAAAGACCAAAAAAAATAAATCCCAAAAAAACCAGCGCCGGAATGAACAATTCACTGAAATAAAATTTCATTCTGCGCTGCATAGCTCCTCGCCCTAACCAGGAAATAAAAATGAAAGCGAAGTACGATTCAAGCGGACTAATAATCAACGCGTCATGCAAATACAACAACGACTCATGGCTAGAGAAATTCTTGGTAAATGGAAACCAGGGCGTAAGATAATTATCACCCACCAGGACCAGGAAAATCACCACATACAGCCCATAACGCGGCCGATAAAAGATGACCGCCACCCCGGCCAGATAAACAAGCCAGGCAATGAGAGACACATTCGGACCGCGCTTAACCATGACCAGACTTAAGAGCCCGGCCAAACCCATAACGAACAAGAACCATAACAGCCAGGTCCAAAATGCGCGTAACTGGCGGGTTCTTACATGTTGGGGATTGTCATAACGGTCTAAAAAAATTGACATGATGGTATACAGCTGCAAAACCTTTTATCTGCCAGTGACGCAAACAACTACTGAAATTCAGGAAACAGAAAAACGTATTGGGAATCGATCAACATGGCTTTAGAGTTGATCCAGGAAATAATAGGCTACAACCATAAAGAGACATACGCCTAGCAACAAAAGAGATCGCTTTCGGGCAGATGTCTTCCACATCAACAAGCCGCCAATAAAATTAAACAGAATAAATCCAATAAAAACTTTCACGACGAATTTATTTCCTTGCTCAAGTCGGTGTCCAGTCACTCAGCCAGGGCGTCAGGCTGGAATGAGCTTGACGATAGAGGTTGGTGTAGCCAGCTTAACCTGATTCATAACCACACCAATGACGGGCAAGTGATCAATCTCATCCAATGCCAGACGCGCATCCTCCACAGTTGTTACACCTTGACGCACAACGAGACAGCACGACTCACCCAGGGAGCTTAAGGGTATTGCGTCGCTGGTAGAGTGGATTGCAGGGACATCTAAAATAAGGTAGTCGAATCGCGTGCCGAGATCGTCGATAATTTCTCGTAGTTCCTGGCTGCGTGCGGTGACCGGACGATGTTGTATAGACATTTTCCCAGCGGGAATAAGCGCCAGATTAGACCACCCTGTTGGTTCAATGATCTCATTGAGCTTTGCTTTTTGGGCCAGGACGGCCGCCAAGCCTGGATTGTCTCGTGCGGCTAATTTGATAGGCGAAGGCCACCACCAGTTCAAGTCCACCACACAGACACGCGCTTTCATATCATTGGCAATAGTGGCCGCTAAAGCTTGTGAGATGTACGTGACGCCTTCGCCCCGTAACGCGGAGACCATGGATAATCTAGCAGGTAATTGCCCATTGCGGACGATCCGGGTGACCATGTGACGCAGGCTCTCGACAACTTCACCCGAGAATTTTTGAATAGGGGTCCCATCCCCCGCCGGTAATATGAGAGGGGGTGGTCCTTCCTTTTTTTGTCTGCGTATACGAAGTTTCATAAATCTATCTCATTTTAGGCAGCAGGTTGAGTTTGCCGTCCACGTAATTTTTTTATAATCGAAGTGCCGATGTTCTTGAGCAAATCCCAATCTTCCTGGGAAATAGCGCGAAACAGCAGAATGAAGCCGATGTATGATAAAGCCCCTATAGCGATAGGGATGGCGATGAATAAATCGCGGAACCACCAGGTTACCAGGACCATGCCTAGACCAGCCAGCACAGCACGCAGAGACCTTTTGGTGCCATTCCAGGTCAGGATGCCGGAAGGCAAATAGTAAATGGCGGCAATCAACATCCCGGCTTCGGTGATGACAAAGGCAATAGAACCACCAATGGCGCCATTGTTGAATTGTCTTTGACACCAAGGGATAAGAACGATGTCTAAGGCAACTGTGGCTACGGTGGCTAGAGCCATAACCCATGTCCAGACTTTTTGCCTGTCTATGGAAATGAAGAATTGGCCAAGCAGCATGTTCTGGTAAGTCAATATGATAACAATGCCCATCACAGCCAAGATTGGTCCGCTATTGGCAAAATCTTCGCCAAACAGCAGAACAACTAAAGGGTTGGCAATGATCACAACGCCCAACCCTATGGGAACGCTGAGCAGCATCAGGAGATTGAAGCTTTTGCTCATCAGCCTGGGCAAGGAGTCTGAGGAATTTGCGTACATTCTGGAGAGGACAGGGAAAACGGCCGTCATAAAAATGGAAGGGATAAACAAAAACGTGCCAAACAACTGATCGGCGGCTCCGTACCACCCAACGCCTGTCTCATTCACTAACAAGGAGATAACGATGATGTCCACCTGCATGTACAACACCAGAAACATGCCAACGACCAGATAGGAAAAGCTCTTTTGCAGCATCAATTTGGCTGCATCCCAGTTAAAATGTAATTTCGGCCGTCGCAGGCGTCGAACCGCGGCAAATTGAATTGACAGACTAACAAAGGCTGCCAAAATACCAACAGCCACAATAGGAATGATACCGGCATTAAGCAGCAGTAACGTAATGGTGACAATGGCCGTTAAAGACCGACCCACAACATCGGCAAGCGAGATGTATTCCATTCGCTCCAGCCCACGCAAAGTCGCATTATAGACGCCACCCAACTGCAGAACCAGATTACTAAACCCGGTTACAAAAATTACCGCTATCGTCTCTGCCGCATAGTTGGCAAACTGAAGATAGATAAACACCACAACAAGACTGACCACAAACAACGTCGCGCGCAGCACCAACGATACGCCTATCAGATTGTCAGCCTGCTCCGGTTTGCGGGAGATCTCCTTGGTAAGGTGGGTATCCATACCAAATTCGATGACGATCGTCATGATCGCCCAGATCGAATTGGCCAGGTGAATTTGGCCAATCCCTGTAGCGCCCAGATAGCGGGAAAGAAAAATCATGATAACCAGCGACAGGCCCCAGGTAGTTACCTGAGAGGCAAACAGTACGCTGGCATTTTTAGCAATGGTCCGGCTAGTCTGGTTCATCGAATCATATCCGCTTTTTTGTCGCCTTGAGATTCCTGACCGGCGTCAATAGACTTGCCGCTTTGCCCAGAAGACATCAATCCTGCTTCTTCCTTCAATGTATCCGCGCCCTCCGATTGCTCATGTTCGTCTACTTTGGGCCGCCGGCGAAACTGATACCATTTTCTCCGAGGCGCTGCATCCGGAACCAGCGACAACACTGGCAAATCTAAACGGTGAGATACATCAATAGGCAGACGCAAGCTTCTGTCGAGAACGGCCGCTCCAACAATTGCGCCTACAGACAGCACAACACCAGCAGCCAGAAAAATGGCGCCCTTGATGGCCTTATCCTTTAAAGAAGCGTTTGGCTTATCCGGCATACGTGGTGCATCGATCAAATAGTATTTCTGACGCGTATCACTCTTAATTTGCGCCATAGCCAGCCGAGTACTTTCTTCTTTGTCCAGAGCCGTCGCATACCGAGTAGAAGCAAGATCTATAGCACTCTGCAAGCGATCAATTTCGATTTGTTCTGCTCCAGGGCGATCGCCGCGCAGCGGTGAGGGATGAGTCTCCAAATACTGCTTCATTTCTTCTCTGGCGGCGGTCAATTCTTCCTCATATGTCTTAATGACGTCATTGAAGAAAGTCTGGGCCGTTTCGCTTTCAGCCAATTGGGCATTGATTTGCCACTGCAAATAACCCTCAACCACGGCGTTTACCAGTTGATAGGCAATTTCTGGCTCTTCACGAGTGGCACTAACCACAATCTGATTATCCCCCAACGGATACACCCATATGCTTTTGCGTGTTTCGTCGATGATGGTTTTAACGGCCGTTTGCCCTTCATCCATCTTATTTTCAAGATCCGTTTGCTGTATGACCGCCCGAATAAACGCATCCGTTTTTAATAGTTCATTCAGATCCTGGCTCGCCGTTTGGGCGGCCGTCACCCACCAGGAGCCACTACTGTCACGCACATTGGTCAAAGACGCCAGATAGGACTCATTCTGCACATATAAAACGCCCTGAGCATAATAACTCGGCTTCTCATTCATGACATAATAAGCACCCATCACCCCCGCCAATACAATCGGCAACAAATATAGCCAGCGGTGACGAAAATAACTTTCCAATATCCGCAATAAAACGAGACGTAACATAGCTTCTCCTAAATATCCGGCTACCCAGACAAGACTTCCCCTTGCTCAGCTGTCTCAGAATGCACGAAAACTCACTTCAGAAATCTCTCATTACTTAGCAGATCGAAAGGTCTGCCAGCAAAGCGACAAACTGCCGTGCTACTAAAAGACCTTACTTAACCTATGCATCATCCAGGAAAAAACTTAAGAACTACATAACGGACAGATTTAAGTAAAATTCATCGCACAATTTTAATCCAGCATTTACCTTCAATTTATTCCCTTACCCCAAAAAACATAAAACGCACCGATAAGCTAAAAAACACTGCTATCGGTGCGTGTAACCTGACCAAGCCAAAAGTCGCGATTTTTATAACAAAACAGTCCCCCCAGCCGCATCAAGTGGACTACCTGACAGATTTGGACCAGATCGATATATCTCGTACCTGCCAACCAGCGCCCCACCAGTCCTCACCTCGAAACTTTACACTGGTTGTGCCTGTCGGGACAGGCATCCAGAACGATTTAAATCTTTCCTCTGCACCATCATACCGTCCAGGCTGCACCCGAGCTCCTTGCCATGAGGAGCCGCCATCAAAAGATACCTGCAAATTATTACCAATACCGGTAAATCGAAGATAGGAATTGGACAAAGCCGCATTTGGAAAAAGGACTGTGGAAGGTGTGCCGCCATCGACAAACCGCCGATCGGCTCGCATAATCGTGAACGGCACGGCCGGATCAATGGCGATATTATCCCAATGCCAGGTGTTTGGCCCACAACCAGGACAATATTTGGTCGGATTGTATGAGTGATGACCAAACTGCACAACACCCTGGTTCCAACCAAGCGGAGCAATATTGGCATCAATCCACCAAAAATTGTAATCGGGCATACCAAATTTAATATGGGTTTGGGAAATATGAAGCACAAACGTGTCACGCCGTCGCGCATCCGGTGTTAAAAATTGCTCATAACCCTTCCAGCCGTCAGACGTACCGGGAATTTCCTGAAGTACAAAATTGCGTAACACTTCTCCTTTAAACATTGAAGTAGTGAAATCCATAACTATATGAACTGCATTACGGGGTTCACCACTTAAATCAGGCAAAAAATCTTGGAGAGCAAGTTGCAGATTGTCGTTGTAAGGAGTAACCCAGATATCGATCCAATCCCGCCCGGAGCTGCGCAGAGTGGAGACATCAAAGGAAATGGTCGCTCCACCACCGGAAAAATCCACCATCTGATTCGGCGTCAGATAGATCAGGCCATAACCACTTGCGTTCATGGCCGTCATGATATGGTTCTTACACTGAAACACCGTGTCTTCATAAGCGCTGATAGTATGCGTTGCCGGCGGTGGCTCACAATTGGGGCCATGGGCGGCTTGCATCGTCTCGATAGCATCCCAGGTCGCTACGTCGCGGGAATGTACAGTCACATCCCAATCAGCAGGATTCCAGGGTGTCGGACGGGCAGGATCGCCATCAAAGGTAGCCAAAAATTTGCCATTGCCTGCCATGACAGCCGGCAAAAATAGCTGAGCAGTGTTACTTCCTTGTGCATTTACATGGTTCGATGTTGATGTGAATGACGTAAGACTTAAAATGATCGCTAAACTCGTGCAAATAACTCCCGCATAGAATGCCAAGTATTTCGATTTCATTACACCCTACCTTTTTTCGCTTCTTACCAAAATTTTTGGCACTATAATGGTAGGGTTTTCTCTATCGTCAATCGCTTACTCGCGGTTCACCCAACTAAAATTAAAATATCCTCATACAGGCAAGGCAATATAATTTTCTACTAACCAGTCGCCATGAGGGTATGAATCCGGCAGAATTTCCATGGTATAGCCAAAATTTTGCAGAAATTCGGTGCAAGTGGTCTTCTTTTGAGCGAAGGCTTGCGGATCGCCATCATCAATTTCAAAAATGATGATCGGTTTGTGTTTTTCAATCACACCCGCCATACCGCGCAGCACCTGAATTTCCGCGCCCTCCACGTCAATTTTGACGAAATTGGGCGGCGGCGCCTGCCGCGTCTGAACGATCTCATCCAAGGTCACCAGCGGCACATCCACCGTGCCCGCAAAATCGGGCGGCGGCGCCGCCACCGAAAGCGAGGCCCCGCCGGAGTATTCTGCCAGTTGCAGTTGGCCGGTGCCAGATTGGTCGGACACGGCCGTTTCCCACACTGTCACCTGCTTCAAGCCATTCAACTCGCAGTTGTGACGCACAGCCGCTGCATTTTCCGGCACCGGCTCAAACGCATGTACCTGCCCCCCCGGACCCACCAGTTTCGCCCCAATTACCGTAAAGAAGCCTACGTTGGCCCCCACGTCATACAACACATTACCCGCGTGCAGAAAACGCACAAACGCTTCCTGCACCGGCAGTTCATTCGAGCCTAAGCTGTATTCCGGGTTAGAGGCCGCCGCGTTAAACTTCAGACCGGCTGCCACCCCTTCCGCCACCGTCACGTCCCGGTTGCGCAGCCAACGGCGGCGCACACGCCACACCAACGACTTCAAGCGCACCAGCCAGCTATTACTTGTTATTCCAGTCTGATCATCATGATTGGTTGCCATCTTGGTCCATCCTTTTTCGGGCGACAAACTGCTTAAACAGGCTGCCCGTATCGTTGCCCCATTCCCAGTTGGCGACAATGCCCACCCGGTTGATGATTAATCGGTTAAATTTCGGATATACATCGGTCAAAGCCCGCAGCAACACCGGCTCATCGTTGACATAAGCCAGATAATGCACGCCATCACATGCCACCCGCAGCCGGTAAGGTACGCCCCAGGTAATCCGGCGGCCTACATTGGTCCAGACGGCATCGTAAATTTCCTCAAACCCTTGCAAATGAAAAAAGGAGGACATCGATGTGCCATCATACAAATCATCAAGCCAGGTGCTGACGATCAAATAATTGTCCGCATCTTGCCAGAAAACCAGGCCGGCGCGCCCCGATTCCCATTGCCCGCGGGCGGTTCCCGGCGGCGTAATTGCCACTTCCAACTCGGCAAAAGCGGCATTGTTCCAGGGGATGGTGTAGAAGGTGCGGCCTGGATTGGGACTGGTAGCACTGGCCATCACCCTGGCGACGTTGTCTTGCAGGTGGATTTGTCCTGCACCAAACGTTTTCTCCCAGACACGGCCGTTTGCCAAAACCCGGCCATGTAACTCGCCATCCGGTCCATGAAAATCATCCGTCACCGCCACGGCCGTTGCCTCCGGCTCCCACGACGACTGAAACTGAAACTCGGACGGCATAGGTACGGCGCGTGGGTGGGCCTCCAGGTGATGCAGCCGGACAGCCGCGCCGCCCTCCATCCGCAGCCCCACGCCAGCCGCATGTTGCAGGCTTTCATCCGCGATTTGCCGCCCAAACAGCAAACGGCCGTTCACAAACGCCCCGATTTGCCGCCCATCATCCAAAATTTGCAGCGCATGGACCTGCCCCGCGGCCAGACCTGCCTCGTCGCGGGCTATTTCCTGCACACGGCCGTCCAATTGCCGCTGTAAGCGGCAGGACTGTCCATTCACCACCAGGCTCCAGAAATTATCTTCGTCCTGAAAACGCCAGATGAGGGAAACGGCCGTTTCCTTTTCAGCCGCCACCAGCCCATGCACCAGCCCCGCCGGGACCTCCCCGGTCAGCACCGCCAGATTGTCCGCCGCCAGTGGCTGAACCCCCTGCGCCGTGCGGTCAAATCCGCCCCGATAAATTTGCCAGCCGCCGCCAACTGCCGCCGGCGATTCCGCCAACGGGCCGGTTCCGATTAAATCATCGGCCAGATGGGCCGTGCCATACCAGTTGGCCAACTCCGGCAGCTTTTGCACGGCCGTGCCGTACACCCGCGAATCCACCCGAAAGCCGATCTGCCCCAACACGCTCTGGTAAACGCCGGCATATACCTCAGGCGCGTCTTCAAACGCGTCAATCGCCAGCGGCCGCATCGACGGAAAATCGCCCAACCCCTGCGCCCCCGGCAAAGAGGCCGCGTAATAGGCCGCCCCGCGTTCGCGCAGCACCACCACCAGGTAAACCGGAATATTTTGCAACCCGCGCAGCGCGGCTAACAAAGCGCCTTGCGACCGCGCCCACAATTCGCCATTTTCCGCGCCGGTGGCATGGACCACCCAGGCGTTCCCAGTTTCAACTGGATTCTCCGGCGTTTCCACCGGAAACCAGCCAACCGCCAAATTTTCGTCTAACAAGCCGTTTTCGATATGCCGATAATGCCGATTCAAATAAGCCCACCGCCGAAACTGCTGCCAGGATTGCCGCTTATGCCCATTCCGCGCCCAGGCCCACAGCCGGCGCGGCAGGGCCGACTTGGATTCGCTGCCTGCTGCCCACTGATATAGACGCTTGATCAAACTTTGCGCCAGGTCGCCCACCTGACTGGTGTTATGCCCGTTGAGCATGTGCACGCCAAAAGCCAGGCCATTCTCGCGCCGATAGGGGCCATAAGCCAGGCCCGATCGGCCCCAGCCCGGTTTGTGCAGCGGCTGGATGCGCAGCGCACCGTGATCGCTGCTGATCACGCGCTCCACGTCCACGCCACCGCGCAGGATCCCGTTGGGTCCGGGCTGGCCAATCACTTTGCCCCGCGGCAAATCTTGTTCAAATGTGTCGGTGAAATCCACCGCATGAGTCGACTTGGGTTCAATTTGGATCATGATACCTTCAGCTTGATTGTCTTCCTCGCCTATTCCAGGCCACCACAATGACCACGACGATAATGGCCAGGACGCCGCCAATCAACCCCAGAGGTATCAGGGAAGACGATGCCGGAGCCTGGGCGGCTTCCACTGTGGGCACGGCCGTTGCCAAACTTTCCACGGCCGTTGCCGCTACGGCCGGCGCAGACTGGGCCACGGCCGTGCCCGTATCCGCCGGCTCCGAACCGGCGGCAGGCGCCGATTCCACCTCGACTTGAGTAGCTGCCGGGGTCGGCGCAGCCAACACCACATCCGGCCCAGCCTGGAAATGGCCTGCAACCTCGTCCGCACTTAGCGCCCGGTCATAAAAGGCTACCGCATGATACTCCCCCAACCACGGCCGATCCATAGACAGTTCATTGGCCAGCGCCAGCCGAAACGAATCATCCCAGCCGGAAAGCGCTCCGCTTATCGCACTTTGGGCGACCACCTGGCCATCGCGGTAAATCGTCGCCTGCCCGGCCGCATCCCGCGTGTAGACCAGATGCACCAGGGCCGGTTCCACCACGCCATCCGGCGTGGACAGCGACGGTACGCCATTTTCCGACGTGTCGCTGGTGCGTAGCCGCACGTCGTAAGCGCCAAATTCCTGGCCCAGCGTCAGGTTGCGGTTAAACGGATCGAAGGAAATGGTGGCAATGCGCGCCGGGCCATCCTGCTCCACGTCTGCCGGCTTGATCCAGGCTTCGATGGTCAGTTCATTGGTGGCTTTAGCCGCCTCTACCACCTTCTGCGCCGGTCCAGCTGACGCCAAAATAGTCGGCGCGGTGATTTGCAGTCCGCCGGATGGCAGCCACGTCAGGGCGGCTTCGTCGGCGACCACCAGATCCAGCGGCGCGCCAACGCCGGAAACGTCGTGGACTGTGTCTCCGGCGCCTTCGTTGAAGGTGTAAAGGGCCAGCAGCCCCTGGCCGGCCACGGCCGTTTCCGGGACTGTTTGCGGCGCGGTCGCGTTGTCCGCCGCCGGAGGAACAGGGGTTTCCACATCCGCAGCGGATGCCGCCGGAGCCGCCGAACTGGTCGCTCCGTGACCTAATTCATCGTTGCGCCAGAGGTGGATGAACTGCGGCGCGTCCCAGGCGATGCTGACGATGTCCAGGTCGCCGTCGCCGTCCAGGTCCACGGTTTGCGCGCCCAGGTGGCTCTCTTTGCCCGTAGACACAACCTGCTCGGTGAAGTTGCCCTGACCGTCATTGACCCAGATTGCCAGCTTCAGGCCGCCGCGATGTTCGGCCAGCACCACGTCGGTGCTGCCATCGCCGTTCATGTCGGCCACGTCCAGGCTGTTGGTGGTGGCTTGTGTGGTCAGCAAGTGACGTGTCCATTCGCCAGCGGTTGGATCGGCGGGCTGCTCCCACCAGAAGGTCTGGGCATCGTTGTCTTCGCCGTTTTCCTCGGTGACGATGACGTCGAGACGGCCGTCGCCGTTCAAATCGGCCACTTCCGTGCGGTCCGGATACAGGGCCTCGTCGAAGGCGCCCACCGGGTATGCGGTCCATTCGCCGGAGCCGTCCCCCGGATTGAGATACCACTCCACCCGCTTAGAATCGCCGGTCGTCCCGGCGATGTCCAACTGCCCATCGCCGTTGATGTCGCCAAAAGCAAAGCCTTCGTCGGATGGATTGCTGCTGACATGGACTTTGGGCCAGTCGCCGGCGGCGGGATTATCAGGAATCTGGAAGTAGTAGATGCCGTTGCCGCTGGAGATGGCCACGACGGGCGGCCCGCCGGGGGTGAGCACGGCCGTGCGGTAACCCTGTGCGCCTAGTTCGTGGCTGGCCGATTCGACTGTGCCGACTTTAACGGCCGTCCAACTCGTGGCCGTCTCGTCAGTGGCTTCCAGCCAGTAAATTGCCAGGCCAGATTCGTCTTTTTGGGCCATCACGTCGGCCAGATTGTCACCGTCGACGTTCAGCACCATAAAGGCGTGCATGCCATCAGGGAATTCGTGCTGGGTCCAGTCGCCGAGCATATCCCCACCTGGATTGTGGTACCAGTAGCGCCCGGAGACGATGTCCTGACGGCCGTCGCCGTCCACGTCGCCAAAGCCCAGGCCAAAGGTTTGCGCGTTTTTGTCCGTTACCTGCTTGTAGGTCCAGCGGTCCAGCGAGCCGGCCGCGTCCAGGCGGTTTTCCCACAGGCGCACCGGCGGGTTGCCGGTCCAATTGGCCCCGAAGATGTCGTAATCGCCGTCGTTGCCAATATCGGCCACGACGCCATTGTGCAGGCCGCCAGTATCGACCAACTGCTTTTCCCAAGACATGCCCTGACCGTCCAGATTGATCATGACCATGATTTCGTTGGCTTGCGAGGTGTGCATCTGCCCCAACACCACGTCCATTTTGCCATCCAGGTTCATGTCGGCGGCCTGGAGGGTGTGGGTGCGCTCCATCATGGGCAGGATGGTGTGTTTGGTCCAGGTACTGGTGGGGTCGCCGTTGTCGGCTGACCACCAGTTGACGTCGGCCGTGTTTTCAGAACTGGAGAAGAGCACGTCCATGTGGCCGTCCTGGTTAATGTCGGCGACAAGGGCTTTGAAGTCGGGATCGGCGGGGCCGATGTCGTAGGGGGTCCAATTGGCGGGGTCGCGGGCGGCGTCGCCGCCGGGATTGCGCACCCATTGGCCATGGACGACCAGGTCGACGTGGCCGTCGCTGTCGACGTCGCCGCTGGTCATGCCTTCGTGGCCGGTGTCGACATTGGTGAATTCCATTTTGGTCCAGGAATCAGGGGCCATCTGGAAGAAGACCATAACGGCCGTGTCGCGCCGAGTCGCCACATCCAGCAAACCGTTATCGTCAAAGTCGGAGACGTGCACGTCTTTGCCCCAACTGCCGACTGTGCCGATGGTGTGGCGCACCCAAGTGTCTGTGGCGGGATCGCCGGACGGCCGTGGGTTTTCAAACCAGACCAGGTTATCGGGGCCGTCGCCATCCGGCACGACGATGTCCAGGGAACCGTCGCCATTCACGTCGCCGAGACGGCCGTCGGTGGTAAATTCGTTGTTGGGCGTGGCGATGACTGTCTTTTGCCAGTCGGGATAGCGATACCAGTTTAATTTTTCCTGTGGCTGGCCGCCGACGATCAAATCCGGAAAGCCGTCGCCGTCGATATCGCCTACGAGTTTGACGTCGCCGGAGATGTCCGGATCAATGATGTGCCGATCGAAGGGGATGGGGGCCATCTGGATAGTAGGGTCTTTTTTCGGTGGGTTGGCATAAGCAACGGCCGTAACAAGGGCCGCGTTTAGGTGACGCTTAATACCGGCAATGGTCGGTCGTCGCCAGGCCAAAAAAATCCCTCCAGCTAGAATCAAAACGACAAACGTATAAAGTGCCAGACGCCTGATTTTCATCTAAAAAGCTCCTCTACCTCTGGCAACAAAGCTTGCTTCCATGGCGAGGCTGTTTATGGGAAACTCTGGCTTGGGGATAAATGCGCCGGCAAGCGCGGAGAAAGGCCAGCTCACAGTCCCCTTTCTAAAGAAGAATGTACAAGACACCAGAGTTCAGTTTGACATTAAAATAACTAAGGATGCGTGTGTTTTGGAGTTGGCGAATAGCGACGATAGATTTCTTTTTCGCGGAAAAAGCAGGCCAGCCAGTCGCCGGCAGCCACGTCATGGAGTGTTAACCAGCCTTTTTCGGGCATCAGGCTCGACATCTGCGTTCTGTGTTGTTCCAGGGCCTGGCATTTTAGGGTCAGGACAGAAGAGATATCGAGAGAACAGTTGAAATCTGTGAATAATCGCCAACCCAAACGGGTTGTTAAAGTGTTTTTGACAATCGCTTTGCGCTCGCCCTGGCTGCGGAGATTCAGGCCAACCCAGGGCCAATGATACCAGAACCAGACCGGATATTCGTACACCGTGACCGGCTGGTTGTACTGCTGGAGGGCGGCCAGGACGATCTGGTTGGTGGCGACGTGATCGGCGGGCGGCTCTTTGACGTAGGGGATGTAGACTTCGGCCGGTTGGCGCTGGCGGAGCAGGTCGAGGACGGGGGAAACGGCCGTTTCCGCCGCCTCACTCAGATAGCCATCGGTGAAACCGAGAAAAGAGACCTGGTCTGCGGCTACGCCCAGCACCCGGCAAGCGTCCAGGGCCTCCTGGCGGCGGTGGGCAACAAGTTCGTCAACGGGCATGAGATGAGCGTGAGATTGACGGCCGTCGGTCATGAACACCACACCCACGTCGGCCCCGGCCGCGCGCTTGTGGAGGATCATGCCGCCGCAGCCCAGCGTTTCATCGTCTTCGTGCGGGGCAAAGACCAGGGCGGATTGGTGGAAAACGGCCGTGGGGAGGGTAAACGGCCGTTGATCCATTCGTTGACCGTAGCGTTGGCGCAGCCAGGTTCGTAAAGACATGGCAAATCTACCGGAACAGTGACTCGTAATGGTCTAATAAATCTTGAGCCACCCGTGCCCAACTAAACCGCTCAATAACTTCCTGGCGGCCAATTTGGCCCATGCTGGTCCGCAAGTCGGCATCGCCTAAAAGCTGGCAGATAACTTCAGCCAACGCAGGGACATCGCCCCGTTCCACCAATCGTCCGACCTTCTGCTCGCCCACGATTTCCACCATGCCGCCGGCACGGGTTGCCACAACCGGCTTTTCACTGGCCAACGCTTCCACCAGGCTCATACCAAAGGTTTCGGCATAGGAGGGATTGACTAAGACGGCCGTCTTTTCGTAATACTGCATGATGGCATCGTGAGGCATTGGCCCCACAAAGTGAACCTGCGCTTTCAGGTGCTCCGGCACCAGCTTTTGCAGCATCACGCCATAACCTTCCTCATAATACGCGGCCAGTCCTTTGATCAATGGATCCTCGCTCACCCCGACAATGTATTCAATAGGCATCGCCCCAATCGGACCCACAATGTGCAGTTGGGCCGTGGGGAACTCCTGAACCACCAGCGTAAAAGCCATGATCAGGTCATGCACCCCCTTTTCCGGAGAAACCCGCCCCACAAACAAAATACCCGGTCCATCTTGCGATGATGTGCCGTTTTGGTGGTTGCTGCGTCGGAAAGCGTCCACATTGACCCCATTGTAGATGGTTTTGCAACGATCCGCGTATTGGGGAAAGCGCTGCCGAATCGACTCGGCCACATAGTTGCTAGAACCTAAAACCAGGTCAGTCTGAGCAATGCGCTCCGCCATAATGTCGTAGTCCAACTGCATGAGCCATTCCCCATTCATATGCAGCACCAGTTTGGCGTGCGGATTAAAGCGCCGGATAACCGGAATGAATTGGGTAAAATTATGGACGTGGATAACGTCGTATTTGCCCTGGCGCAGGCTCAGGGCCAAAGGCAAGGCATAATCCAGGTGGTACAGTTGAGAAGCAAATGCCGGGATGTTTTTGTTTTTGAATGGCTTGATCACCCCTTCCAACTGCTGGTTGACCTTGTTGGGTAAGGCTCGCAGAAACCGGTAGCGAACGTTGGGCTGCGTCTTAAGTTCTTTTTGGACGCGATTGACCTTGCCATAGACAGTAACGGCGTGATTTTCAGCCACAAAGGGCGCCACGTTGTAGGTCCAGATAGCGATAGAGTTTTGGTAGCCCGGTATCAGCGTATCAATGGGCTGGTTGACAATGGCTATTTTCATATATTCACGACTCTGCCAAGATCATGCGGGGGTGGAAGCATGCCGGCGAGCTTGCTCAGCCCACTTTTCCGACCAGGCAACAGATCTGAAAATACCTTCACGTAGACTGGTTTGGGGCGTGTAATCCAGCACTGCGCGGGCCTTGCCGATGTTGGCAACGTAATGGGTTACCTCTCCTACACGCGCGGGTTTAATGGTCATATCAGGTTTCTTGCCCAGCGCTTCACCAATAAATTCGGCCATAGCTATCAGGGTATTACCCTGACCATAAGCCAGGTTGATGGTGTGATTGACGGGCTGCCCACTAGTTATCAGCTGGATGCCCCGGTAAACGCCGCTGATACAATCATCGATATAGGTAAAGTCGAGTACTTTATCTTTTCCGTACACGGTGATGGGTTCGCCGTTTCCAATTTTACGGATGAAGAGCGGGATGACACGTTCCATGCGTTCGATGTCGTTGTCGAAACGGCCGTATACATTGCTAAACCGAAACACCAGATACCGCAGTCCGTAACACTGCGCATAGGAATAAATTAGCGCCTCGCCGGAAATCTTGCTGGCTGAATACGGGCTTTCCGTATAAGCAAAGTCCGCGTAGGTTTCTTCCGTGATATAGCGATGAATGTCACCATAAACCTCGCGCGAACTGCTGAAAATAATGGGCAGGTTGTTCTGTCGGCAAAATTCCAGCACGTTAAACGTCATCGTGATGTTTTCCAGAGCGCGATCTGGCTGCTCCACCAGTTCATGGACTTTGGCATGAGCCGCAAAATGAACGACAACATCCAAATTCTCCGGGTACTCTATGCCAATACCCCCATTAAAATGATGATAGGGAACACTCAAATCCTGAATGATCGTGCTGATTTCGTCTGTCCAGGTATTCGGCCGTTTATCAACTCCAAACACCTCATGCCCTTCTTGCTGCAAAAAAAGGCCCAAGTTCGTGCCAATCTGACCACTTGAACCCGTGATTAGTACTCTCATTTAAATCTCCTGGTAGTGAATTTGACCAATTTGTAGGACTTAGCGTCAGCTATAAACGCACAACACGCGCGTTCGACTGCCCCCGGATCGCATTACGCGAATCCACAATCAACCGGGCGTGGTTTGTAATAAATTCCCAATTGTAGCTGGCGTGATTTGTCACCACGACTACACAATCCGCCTGCTCAAGCGCTTCCGGCGTCAACTCAATCGAATGAAACGACATCCCCGCCGCCACAAAGTCCGCCACGTAAGGATCGTGATAGGTTACAACCGCGCCACGCTCTTCCAGTAAATCGATGACGTCGATTGCCGGGCTTTCCCGCACGTCGCCAATATTGGGCTTGTAAGCCACACCCAACACCAGAACCTTGCTGCCATTGATTGCCTTACGCTCTTCGTTCAGGCCCAGAGCGACTTTTTCCACCACGTAATCCGGCATATGGCTGTTAATGTCATGGGCTAGCTCAATAAAACGCGCCGTATAGTTCAACGTGCGCAGTTTCCAGCTCAGGTAGTGAGGATCAACCGGGATGCAATGGCCGCCCAAACCCGGTCCTGGATAGAATGGCATAAAGCCATAAGGCTTCGTAGCCGCCGCGCCCACCACTTCCCAGACATCCAGGCCCAATTTGTCACACATCAGGGCAATTTCGTTGACCAGGCCAATGTTGACAGCGCGGAATGTATTTTCCAACAGCTTGACCATTTCGGCCGTAGCCGTGCTGGAAACCGGCACGGGATTCTGCACTACTGTGCCATACAAGGCCAGCGCCACTTCCAGGCAATCCGGTGTGACGCCGCCGATGACTTTAGGCGTATTAAACATGTTGTAATCGGTTCGGCCTGGATCAATCCGTTCCGGCGAGAAAGCAAGGAAAAAATCGCGGCCAACTTCATCGCCATTGCTGGACAGACGCGGCAAGATGACTTCTTCTGTCGTGCCCGGATAGGTGGTGCTTTCCAGGATGACCAGCTTACCGGTTGCCCCATACTGGGCGATTTTGTCTGTCGCGTTGATGATAAAGGAGATGTCCGGATCTTTTGTTTCCCCTAACGGCGTGGGCAAACAGATGGCGATAGCGTCTACCAAAACCAGATCGGCAAAGTCTGCGCTGGCGCGAAAACAGCCACTTTCCACAAGTGGCTTGAGTTCGGCATCTGGCACGTCTTCGACGTAACTATGCCCGGAATTCAACATGCCGACTTTCCGTTCGTCGATGTCGATACCTATTACAGCGATACCGGCCTGGGCAAAAGCGATTGATAAGGGCAAGCCTACGTAACCAAGCCCCACCACACCCAGTTTTGCTTCGCGATTTGCTACCTTTCTCAGAATTTCTTCTTTTGTGCTCGACATGAACTTATCTGATTACCTCTGGAAAATTTCTTAATATTTTGCTGCCCACATTTTTGCTGCCGACATTTTTGCTGCCCAAAGCCTATTCCTGAATAAAGAACCACGCCAAGAGCGTTAAATGTTTGATTCTGAATGTGGACTACTACTCGATAAAAGGACTGCAACCAGAGTAAAGAGCCAATCTGAAGATTAACATTACGCCACTTTGAAGATGTGACAGTGGCATGGGAGATTTACTTTTCGCTCATCTATTGGTGGTGGGATGGTTTTGGGCCGGAGATTGTATCCAGAAGAAAAACGAGAGGAAGGTAACGGCCGTTCCCCCCACCCCCAACGCCACATACCCGGCCTGCAGCGCATAACCGGGTATCAACTGGCTCAACAAGAGCTCCCAAACCAGCGGCGGCAAAATCAAGCCCAACGCCAGCCAGCCCGCCGACGGCCGTTGCCATGCCAGCCAGAGCGCCAACGGCCAAAACAGACACACGGCATACAATAGTTGAAAAACGGCCGTATTCCCCCGGTTCAATCGCATCTGGTCTATTTCATTGGGGAAGGTCTTGGTAAACAAGGTCACCGCCGGCAGCAGTTGGATGGTGTACACATTGTCGGCGCTGTCTAGCGCCAGGCGCACGGCCGTCCCGTCATACGTCAGCACCACGTGGTGCATCTGCGCATCGGCGAACACGTTAGGCAAGATAAATTCCGGCTGACGGCCGTTCGCCCCCGTCAGCGGCATTCGCAAGCGCAGCACCAGGTCCGGCCCTTCCTGCCCCAGCGTGATGTTGCGGTTGTACGGATCGCCCGAAATGGACACCAGCCGGGCCGGGCCTTCTTGCTGAACGTCGCCGGAGGCCGCCACTAAACCCAATGTGAGCTGTGACGACGCGGCTAGAGCATTGGACACGGCCGTTACCGCCCCCTCACTCTCCAGCCAATGATCCGCCGACAAGACCACGCCATCGGCCGTCACCGGCACGGCTGTTGCCCCCTGTGCCGCCAGCGGCGGGAAGTTTTCCGCTGCCGGATCGGTGAAATCATACCGGGCCACCAGGGAAGGGACGCCTACGGCCGTCATGCTCTCCCCCGCCATCAACTGCCCTACCTCCGCTGCCGAAAAAGCCCGGTCGGCCAGAAAAAACTCTCCCACCACGCCCTGCCACGGCCGGTCACGGGTCTGTTCGTTGCCCACAATCAGCGGAAACTGGTCGTCCCAATTGCTTAAGCGGGTAAACGTTTGCAGCCAGACCGACAAGGCCAGCCACCCGCCCAGGTAGAGCAGGTAAAGCAGCAGCAGGCGGCGCGGGGTGACAAACGGCCGTATCCGCGCCGCCAACCCATCTACCATGCCCCACAGCCGCGTCCCAGCCACAGCAAACAGGCCATAGCCCACGCCCGCGCCCAGCCCATTCGCCAGCACGTCGGCCAGCGCCGGGAAGCGCAGCAGCGCCACCGCCTGCACCACCTCCATCACCGCCGACACGGCCAGGCCGATGCCCACCACCAGAGAAAAAGCGCGCCAGGAACGGCCGTTCCCCACCCACAAGCCCGCCAGCCCAAACCCCAGCGGCACAAACAACAGCACGTTGCGCGGAAAATCGGCCAGTACGTAAGCCTGGATCAGCGTCAGGTCAAAGCCGCGCAGCGCTTCCAGCGCCGATGGCCCCGTCCGCACAAAAAAATCAAACGGAAAGAGCGTGGTGTACAAAATCAGGAGCAGCCCAAGCCCGGTCGCCAGCGCCGATCGGCGTCTCAGCCGGTCCGGCGCTGGCGATTGGGCATGAGTCAGGGGATGTCGTTGGTTCATGGGTGAATAGATGGGTCCAATCTGTGAGATTGGACCCATCTTACCTGTGCCTTACGGCCGTAACACCAGGGGCAGGTAAGTACGTTCATTCAACTCGGTCAGGGTGATGGCGTCGTTGCGCCAGAGGTGGACCAGGTTCCATTCGTCATACGCAATGCTGACAAGGTCCAGGTCGCCGTCATTGTCCAGGTCAACTGTGCGGCCGCCCAGGTGGCTTTCGTGGCCGGTAGAGACAATTTGCTCCGTAAACGTGCCCTGCCCGGAGTTGGCCCAGATGCTCAGGGTTTTGCTGCCGCGATGCTCGGCCAGGATCACGTCCGGCGCGCCATCCCGGTTCATGTCGGCGATGTCCAGGCTGTTGGTGGTGGCCTGGGTGGTGATGGGGTGCTGCGTCCAGTTGGGCGCGGTGGCCGTGGCTGGCTGCTCCCACCAGTAGGTTTGGGCGTCGCTGTCCGCGCCGTTTTCTTCGGTGACGACGATGTCTAAACGGCCGTCTCCATTCAAATCCGCCATGCCCGTACGGTCAGGATAGAGCGCGTCGCTAAACAGGCCAATCTGGTAGCCGGTCCAATTGCTGCTGCCGTCGCCCGGGTTCTTGTACCAGACCACGCCCTTCGCGTCGCCGGTGGTGGCGGCGATGTCCAGGTGGGTATCCCGGTCCACGTCGCCCACAGCAAAGCCCTCATCCGACGGATCGCCGCTGACGTGGACGCGCGGCCAATTGCCCGCCGCCGGATTGGCCGGTACGCGGAAGTAGTAAATCCCGGCTCCGCTGCTGATGATCACCTCATCCTTGCCGCCGGATTCAATTTGCGCCGTGCCGTAGCCCTGCGCCCCCAGCGGATGGCTGGCGGTATCAACCTCGCCGATCTTGACGCTGTTCCAGGCCTGGGCAGTAGCGTCCGTCGGCTCCAGCCAGTAAACGCTCAGCGCCGATTCCTGCTTTTGGGCGATCACGTCGATCAGCGCGTCGTCATCGACGTTGGTCACCAGGATGGCGTGCATGCCGGCGGGCAAATCATGCTGCGTCCAGTCACCCAGCAGGTCGCCGCCCGGATTCTGATACCAGTACGGGCCGGAGATGATGTCTTTTTGGCCGCTGCCATCCACGTCGCCAAAGGTCAGGCCGAAGGTTTGCTCGTGACTGGCGGTTACCTGCTTATAGGTCCAGCGGTCGATGGGCAGCGTGCTCGTGCCAGGGTTGGTCTGGTTTATCCAGAGGCGGGCCGGCGGGTTGCCGGTCCAATTGGCCCCGTAAATATCGTAATCGCCGTCGCTGCCGATGTCGGCGACGACGCCGTTGTGCAGGCCGCCGGTATCCACGACTTGCTTGCTCCAACTGGTGGCCTGGCCGTTGGTGTTGTACCAGACCATGATTTCCTGGTCGGTGGAGGTGTGCATTTGGGCCAGCACCACGTCCATGTCGCCGTCGTTGTCCATGTCGGCGGCTTGCAGAGTGTGGCAGCGCTCCAGGCTGGCGACGATGGTGTGCTTGGTCCATGTGCCGGTGGGGTCGCCGCCGTCAGCCGACCACCAGTTAACGTCGGCGGTGTTTTCGGAACTGGAGAAGAGCACGTCCATGTGGCCGTCTTTGTTTAGATCGACCACCAACGCTTTGAAATCGGAATTGGCAGGGCCAATGTCGTAGGGGGTCCAGTTGGCCGGATTGCGGGCGGCGTCGCCGCCGGGATTACGCACCCACTGACCCTGAACTACCAGGTCGTCGTGAGTGTCTTTGTCCACGTCGCCGCTGGTCATGCCTTCGTGGCCGGTGTTGAGGCCGCTAAGTTCCACTTTGTTCCAGGTGTTAGCCGACATCTGGAAGAAAATCATGACGGCGTTGTCGCGGCGGGTGGCGACGTCCAAGAAGCCGTTGTTGTCGTAGTCGGAGACGTGGACGTCTTTGCCCCAACTGCCGATGGCCCCAATGGTGTGGCGTGTCCATTCGCTGCCGGTGAAGGGGTCGCCAGACGGCCGTGGGTTCTCAAACCACACCAGATTGTCGCCGCTGTCACCATCCGGCACGACGATGTCCAGGTCGCCATCGCCATCCACGTCACCGAGACGGCCGTCGGTGGTAAACTCATTGTTCGGCGTGGCGATGACCGTTTTTTGCCAGGACGGGTAATGGTACCAGTTCAACTTTTCGCCGGGCATACCGCCCAGCACCAGGTCGGGATAGGTGTCGCCGTCGATGTCGCCAACCAGTTTGATGTCCCCGGCGTTGTTATCTACCTCCACATAGTCGAACGGAACGTTATTTAGCGCAGCCGGGCTGTCGGCTGCCTGAGCCAGCGCGGCGCGCCCCACAAAAAAGGCGGCCAAAGCGGCCGCCGCCAGCAGTATCATACTCAAGAAAACCAATATAGGTCGTTTCATTTGTTTCATAAACCGTTCCTCCAGGTTATTAGGTTGCGGTATGGATACCGCAGCTACAAATTCCATCCAGTCCAGACGGACTGTGACTCAGGACATCGTTTGCAGATATGACAGTAGCAGCTTATTCAGTTCGTGATAGCCGTTGGGGTTGATGTGCAGATAGTCGGCGGCATACTCGTCGCGCAGCGCGCCTTGCTCGTCGGCGAGCAGGGTATAGGCGTCTAGCACCAGGACGTCGGCGGCGGCCAGGGAGCGGATGGTGTGGTTTACGGCCGTTATCGCCCCCATCACCTCCTCCGACCAAAACATGCGCTCGTGCCAGGGCGGCGTTTGCACAGGGAAAATCGTCGTGACCACCACCACTGCCTCGTCGGCGCGGGCCTGGGCCACTACCTGGCGCAGGTTGTCTTCCGTGGCGGCGACAATCGCGTCTCGCTCGCCGGGCAGCGCGGGAATCACGCGCAGGTCATTGATGCCCGCCTGGATCACCACCACGTCGGGCTGAAGCGGTGCGCCGTCCAGGGGATATCGTTGGGCGATTTGCACGGCCGTTTGCCCATTCACCCCCCGATTCACAAACACAAACTGGGCAGTTGTCTCCGGCGCAGGCCACGCCGCCGCCCGCGAATCGCCATAAAACAGCACCAGCCGTTCGCCAGCCGCCGGGACAACCGGCGCAGCAGCAGCAAACTGCTGCCGCCCCAGCGGATCCAACGTCACCCGGCTCAGTTCCCGGTATACATGGCGATATTGTTTGATGAGGATGTAGTTGAGGCCCAAAGACAGGACAAGCAGGATGAGAAAACCCACCACGGGCAAAATCAGGCGATACCCTAAATTCATAAACTACTCGTTGATTGGTTGGACGGGCGGCAAAGTCAGGCGGCGGCGCAGATTAAGCAGCGCGGCAAGGGCGATGAGGGAAATGCCGATAAGCTCCAGCAGCCAGTTGATGCGCAGACCGCCGGTGAAGCGCGAAAGTTCCGGCAGCGTGATGCCATAAAACGTGGCAATCCGCACGCCGACAAAGCGCAGAATCGCCGCCACCCCTAACAAAAGAAAGAGATAATTGCGCCAGTAATGGCGCACGCTCCAGGCTAAAACCAGGACCAACGCAAAGCCCACCAGGGCAAACACCCCCAGGAAAAGCACCTGCGCCCGCTGCCCATAAGCGTACCAGCCCTGTTCCCAGGCGATTCCTTTAATGGTCGCAGTGAAATTGGTTTGTAGGTCCAGCTCTTTGTTAAGGCCTAGGAAAAACAGTCCGGCGGCCAACCCGCCCCAGATGAGCGCATGAGGCCGGGGGTCTGCGCCGGGGAAGAGCTGCCGGGCCGAGAGGGCGCACAGCAGGCAGAGCACGGCCGTTATCAGGTAAACGGCCGTCGTCAGCCAGCCTAAAAACGTCGGGTCGCCGCCCAACCACTGTCCGGAATATGCCCCACTCGCTGCCAAATCCATTATCACCATATGCCGCCTCTGGCCGACTACCTACTACATTGCAACCGGCACATCATAGACAGTGGCTTCAGGATTGTCAAACGATTCTTCACATTCTCAAACGAAGCGTTTAGGTGTTCAAGTGCTCAAGTGCTTGGGTGTTTAAGAGGCACTCGGTCCATCAAACACCTCTACACCCGCTCACCCCGACACCAACTCCCCCACCCGCTCGATAAACTCCAGCGACAGCGCCGCCACCGCCTCCCACTCCTGGTCAATTGCCACCACATGGGAAGAATATGGCATCCACACCAGTTCCTTCACCGCGGAGGCTACCCCGCTCAGGATGATTTCGCCCGCCGCCGGATCAATCGTCGTGTCGTGGCGGCCCTGCACCACCAGCACCGGCTGGGTAATGCTGCCCAGCCGCCCACGCACTTCACGGCCCAGGCGCAGCAGCTCCATCGCGCCACGCAGCGGATTCACCGGATAGCCCTGCCAGAGGTCGCTGCCATCCAGCGTCTCTTTGGGCACAAATTCGATAAACGGCGCGGCGGCATACAGCCGCACCACGTCCTGCGTGCTGGCGGCCAGCTTGATGGCCGGGGCGTAGGCCAGCACCCCGGCAATTTCCGGGTGGCGGGTCGCCAGATGCAGGGCGATTACCGCGCCGGTAGACTCGCCGCCCACAAACACCTGGTCGCAGATGGTGAGCAGGTGATGGTAATCGGCTTCGGCGGCCTGGACCCAGTCGAGCCACTTCACCCGGTTCAGGTCTTCGGGCCGGGTGCCGTGGCCGGGCAGCAGCGGCCCGGCCACTGTATACCCATGCTCGTGGAGATAGCGGGCTAACGGCCGTACCTCCGCCGTCGTCGCCGTCAGGCCATGCAGCAGCAGCACCCCCACCGGGCCTGCCTCCCAAAAGAACGATTCCCCCGCCAGATGAGGATTGTGCAAAGCGTTATTTTCCATGCATCGTTGTCCGTTTTCTGTTGTCTATTGCCTGTTATTAAGTAATCAGTAGAAGGTTTTCAGAAGACCCGAAGGGTTTGAAACCGAGGATACTCGACTCAATTGATGCAAAACCCTTCGGTTCTAAATCCCAAAACCTTTTGCGGTTTACTTAGCCGCTCCAGGGCATAAGTTCGTTGTAGTTGTAGCCGGTCAGATACGCGCCGCCGACCCAGCCAGTACGGCCGTCTAACAACCGAATCTGCACCCAGCCGCTGCTGCGATACCCGGTCAGATTGACCACTTCACCGCCAAACACATGGGTGAACGGCTCGGAATCCATGCCCGGACCACTGCGCACGTTGAGCACATTGGCGTTAATCACCGTCGCCGTCAGCGGCCCGCCGGCGCTGGGCGCAGGGGTCGGATTCAGGGGAATCGTGCCACCGCCTTGCGGCACAATCACCAACCGCGCTTCGGCCAGCCCTACATCGTCAAAGAATTCCATGCGCAGCGGCACAGGCCCGCCCGGCAAGTTGACGACGTTGGCCCATTCTTTCACCTGGTAATAATCGTGCCACTCGTCGATGATGAGCTGCTCGTTGACCCACAGCCGCACGCCGCCATCCACGAAGGTGTTGAAGCGATACGAACCCGCAGGCAAATTGGCGGTCGTCGTCCAGCGCACCGAGAAGCGGTCGGCGTTGACCACGTTGGGCAGCGGCGAACTGGAGCCCCAGATAAACGTGATTTCTGGGTCTTGGCGCACCAGCACCGGCGATTCTTCCAGGTTGGTGTTGTTGTAATAGGTGCCGGTCCAGGGCGGGATGGCGGAAACGGCCGTAGGCGGCGCCGTCGCCGTTACCGCCGGGGCAGCGATTTTTTCCCAGGTCAATTGGGCGGTGGCGTAATCACGGTTCTCGTAATATTCCATCTTCACCGGCACATTGCCGCCTGGCACCGACACGTCGGCCGAATAAGACGTGGCCGGTTGGTCATGCCATTGGTCGATCACCAGCTGGTTGTTTACCCACAGGCGCACCCCGTCGTCGGTGACGGTGGCAAAGCGATAGACGCCCGCGTCCAGGGGCAGCGTGCGCGTCCAGCGCACTGAAAATTGATCGGCGTTGATGCCCGCCGCGGGACTGCCGGTCCCCCAGTTGAAGTTGACGGCTCCATCGTCCCGCACCAACGTCGGCTGACCAAACAGACCGGTGTTGTTGTAATATTCGCCGCGCCAGTTCACCGTGTTGGTGGTCCCGGCCAGCGCCCAGGATAACTGGGCAATTGCCCCGCCGGTCGCTTCGTAATAGTCCACTTTGACGTGATGATCGCCGGCCGAGAGGTAAATATCGGCTTCCACCGTGTGCACCTGGCTGTCGTTCCACGAATCGATGATCTGGCTGTCGTCCACCCAGACGCGCATGCCATCATCCATCGTGGCCGAAAAGCGATAAACCCCGGAGGTGGCAAAGTAGATGTTGCGTGTCCAGCGCGCCGTGAAATTATCCGCCTGCACCTGCGCGCCCGGCGATCCGTCGTTCCAAACGTGGTCGAGCGTGGTTTCATACCGCTCCAGCGCCGGTGTGCCGGAGAAATCGCGGTTGTTCCAATACCGGGCGCGCCACCTGTCGTCGGCGGCTTGCACGGCCGTTGACCGCATCACCAGAATAACCAGCACCCCCAGCAACAGCCCCCACCCCATCATTCGCTTCAATCGTTTCCCATTCCTGTTCATCGTCACACTTACTCCTTCCATCAGAACGTTTCCAATCCCCTCCCGCGATCAAACACTGGCTGCTAACCTGCGTCATTACCTTTTCATTATAACCCCTTTTACCATCGCCCTGTTCAACGACTGCCCACCTTTCCCTGATTGATTGTCCGGGAAACAGCCGGTTTGCACAACTTTTGTTAAGATATATTCATGATTTTTGGTTGATCTGCCCGGCTGTTCATGCTACAGTTAGCCTGTCTGTGAAAAACAGCACAACGACAAAGGACAGACGTCGATGAGCATGATACAAATCGATCAGTTAAGTAAATTTTTTGACGAAGGCGGCCGGCAGCGGCTGGTTTTGCACGAGGTGAGCGCCAGCGTCGCCGAAGGCGAGTTTGTGGCGCTGCTGGGGCGCAGCGGCAGCGGCAAAAGCACGCTGCTGAACCTGATCAGCGGCATCGAAAAGCCGGACGGCGGTGACGTGCAAATCAACGGCGTGACCATCACCCGGCTGCGTGAGCGGGAGCGCACACTGTTCCGCCGCGACCACATTGGTTTCGTGTTCCAATTTTTCAACCTGATCCCCACGCTGACGGTGCTGGAGAACGTGACCTTGCCGCAAGAACTGGCCGGGAAGAAGGCCACGGCCGTTGCCCCCCACGCCCTCGATCTTCTGGACCAGGTCGGGCTGGCCGACCGGCGCGACGCGTTCCCCGACAAGCTCTCCGGCGGCGAGCAGCAGCGGGTAGCCATCGCCCGTGCCCTGGCCCACAACCCCCTACTGGTGCTGGCCGACGAACCCACCGGCAACCTGGACGAAGAAACCGGCCGGCGCGTGTTGCAACTGCTCATCGACCTGACGCGCGGCGCGGGCAAAACCCTGCTGATGGCTACCCACAGCCCGGAAATCGTGCCCTTTGCTGACCGGGTGATTGAGGTGCATAACGGCCGTCTCGAAGAGCGTCCCGCTGGCACCCCTCAACCAGCCGATAACGGCCGTGCGCTCATCCAAACCCCATGAATCTCCAATCTCCAGTCTCTAACGCTCCTCTCTTCCGCCTGGCGTGGCGGCGGCTGAGGCGACGGCCGTTGCAATACATCCTGCTCATCGTCGGCGTGGCCATCGGCGTGGCCATGATGGTCAGCATCGACCTGGCCAACGGCAGCGCCCAACGCGCCTTCCAGCTCTCCACCGACGCCATCGCCGGCAAAACCACCCATCGCATCGTCGGCGGGCCAACAGGCTTTGATGAGGAAATTTATCGGAGACTGGAGACTGGAGACTTGCTCAATCTCCAGTCTCCCCTGGCCGCCCCCATCGTCGAAGACTACCTCACCATCCCCGAACTCAACGACCGGGTCATGCGGCTGGTGGGTATTGATCCCTTTGCCGAGCCGCCGTTTCGGGACTACTTTTCAACGCAGCGGCGCGGAGACGCAGAGGGGAGCGGGTTGGATGGCTTGGTGGCTTTTTTGACCGTGCCCAACAGCGTGGTGTTGGCCCAAGACGTGGCCGACGAAGCCGGGCTGGTCCTGGGCGACACCATCACCCTGAACCACTCCGGGCAGCGCACCCCGGCGCAAATCGTCGGCCTGCTCCAGCCCGCCGACGACGTGAGCCGCCGCGCCCTCAGCGGCATCGTCTTCACCGACATTGCCTCGGCGCAAGAGATTTTGGCCATGACCGGCAAACTGAGCCGCATCGACCTCATCGTCAACGACGAGGCAACAGTGAACGCGCTGGCAGCGGCGCTGCCGCCCGGCCTGCGCCTGGAAACGGCCGCCGCCCGCAGCAACGCCATCCAGCAAATGACGGCCGCGTTTGAACTGAACCTCTCCGCCCTCAGCCTGCTGGCGCTGGTGG